>JABLTS010029842.1_pt1 | contig 36063 bp, 39 predicted proteins | sample 7160081 | NCBI WGS metagenome assembly JABLTS01 (sample SAMN14651231, study PRJNA627086) | human gut metagenome | isolation source: feces | host: Homo sapiens | reverse complement strand
TGGAAACATAAAGCAACCTTACGTATTTATTTTACAACATTTTTTTTAAAATTAAAAGACTATTAACAAAGAAATTATTTGTCAACAGTCTGAAAGTTGCCAGCAATGGCAACTTTCTTTTTAAGCTTCCAAAAGAAATACTAGAAATCCTTTATAAGACTCAAATAGATCAAGTTTACTAGTTACTTCCCATGGAGCATGCATACTAAGTACTGGTAGACCACAGTCAATTACATCAACATTATAATTAGCTAGAATGTAAGCAATTGTGCCACCTCCACCTTGATCTACTTTTCCCATTTCGGTAAACTGATAAGTTATATTATTATTATCAAGAATATTTCTTAACTGAGCAATATATTCGGCATTAGCATCATTACTACCACTCTTACCACCTGCACCTGTATATTTACAAAAAGCAAGTCCACCGCCTAAATGAGCTTCGTTATTTTTATTACTAGCACTCTTATATAAAGGATCTGCTCCTGCTGTCACATCACAAGATAACATCTTAGCTTTAGATAATACTCTTCTATAACTACCCTCTTTTTCATCTAATAATAAGCAGATATCTGCAATAGTATTAACAAAGAAGTGGGACTCCATACCAGTTGAACCCATACTACCAATTTCTTCTTTATCAGTAAAGATTACACAAGTAGTCTTTTTAGGTTTATCAACTTTTAAAATAGATTCTAAACAAGCATAAGAACAAGACCTATCATCTTGACCATAACCAATAACCATACTTCTATCAAGTCCTAAATCTCTTGCTGGAAAAGCTGGTACTATTTCAAGTTCACTAGAGATGAAATCATCTTCTAAAATAGCATATTTTTCTTTAAGTATAGCTAAAGCATTCTTCTTAACTGCTTCTTTTTCTTCTCCTTTTAAACTTTTACTACCAACTAAAACATCTAAGTCTTCTCCCTCAATAACTAAAGACGCAGTCTTTTTCATTTGATCTTTAGCAAGATGAATTAATAAATCAGTAATACCTACTACTGGATCACTACTATCCTCACCAATATTAACGTTTATTTTACTACCATCTTTTTTAACTACTACCCCATGAATGGCTAATGGAATAGTAACCCATTGATATTTTTTAACCCCACCATAATAGTGTGTATCAAGATAAGCTAAGTTATCATCTTCATATAAAGGATGAGGTTTTAAATCAAGTCTTGGTGAATCAATATGAGCTCCTAAGATATTAATACCATCTTTGATATTTTCTTCTCCTATTACAAATAGAGCAACTGATTTACCTCTATTATTAACATAGACTTTATCTCCACTTTTTAAGTTGCTAACATCATCTAAGTTTTGGAATCCTGCTTCAATTGCCTTATTAATGATATAGCTTGCACATTCCCTTTCTGTTTTACAACTACTAATAAACTCTTTATAACCATCTGCAAATTTCATTAAATCATTAAGTTCACTTTCACTATATTTATCCCAATTATTTTTCATATTTCTATCCTCCATTACTAGTATAACAAAATATCAGAAAAAGTATAAAGATTTAATTAACATATTTTGACAATTTTATAGCTTATAGTCATTAATGAAGAGAAAATGACATATTTTGATTATAGGTGATATTCTTTGAAAAAATTCTTATTAATTATTATTATTTCAACTATTTTTTATCCCTTTACAGTACTTGCAACAGATACATCTAAAAGTTCTATTGTTATGGATATAGATAGTAATAGAGTTTTATATGAGAAAAATGCTAACGAGAAAAGACTCATCGCATCTACTACTAAGATAATGACTGCTCTTTTAGCCCTTGAATCTAATAAGATGGATAACTTAGTAGAAGCTAAGGAAGAAATATTAAAAATGTATGGAACTAGTATCTATCTTAGTCTACATGAAAAAATGAAATTAAGAGACTTAGTCTATGGTTTAATGCTTAGAAGTGGTAATGATGCTGCTATAGTTATCGCTACATATCTTTCTGGTAGTGAAGAAGAGTTTGTCAAAAAGATGAATAAAAAAGCGAAAGAAATCGGCATGGTTAACACTACTTTTCAAAATGCTCATGGACTAGATGAAGAGACTAAAAACTATTCTACTGCTCATGATATGGCTCTTTTATCTAGTTATGTTTATAAAAATTTCAAAGAATATAGAACTATTACTAAGACTTATAAGTATCAAGTACAAACAGAGGAGAAAAGTTATCTTTGGTATAATAGAAATAAACTTTTAAAACAATATGAGTTTTGTACAGGAGGAAAAAATGGCTATACCCCTAGTGCTGGTAAAACCCTAGTAACTACTGCTAGTAAAGATAATCTTAATTTAACTATTGTTACTTTAAAAGATAGTGATGAATATAACACTCATAAGGAATTATATGAGTTAATGTTTAATAAATATAAGTATTATAAATTAGTTGATAAAGATAATTTTAACATTGATAATAAAAAGTTAAAAGATAAAGTATATATAAAGAATAGTTTCACTTACCCATTAACTAATGAGGAAAAAGAACATATTATGATAGATACTAAGGTAGATACAAGTATCAAAAAAGGTAAGGTTGGTTATATTAGTATTAAACTTTATAATAAAGAAATTGGTAACATTAAAATCTATCTAAAAGAAAAAAAGAGTCAGAAGAAAAAGCTCTTTGGATTCCTAAATCGTTAGCAAGCTAAATTTATATATTCTTAGAAATATCTGTAATTGATGTAAATTCAATGCATAGAAACCATCTTTTTTGTATTACTAGCTATTTTCGTTTTCAACTAGATAATCGGTTAATTTACTATTTTCTTTAACTATACCGTTTTCTTTATCAAGAGATTTTTCCCAAGTTTTTTCCATTTCATACTTAAAGAACTCAATCATTGGCGACAAATCATCTTCTTCATCAAACTTCTCAAGAGCAGCATAGTAATATTTCTTATCTTCATCATAAACAATAAGTGGTGGGAGATTATTTATCATTAAAATATAATTAGTAAGCGTTCTGCCTAACCTTCCGTTGCCATCAGCAAAAGGATGAACTTCTTCTATAACATTGTGAAAATAGCTAGCTATCTTTATAACACTTTCTGTATCTGATTTTGAAACACTAGTTACTTCTTCTACCAGATTTTGAATATCTAACTGTACGTCCGCTGCAGATGAACCAACCTCATTTCTTCCCGTAACATAATCGTGTTTTTTATATTCTCCTGGTCTTTCCTCATTAACCAAGTATCTTCTTTCATCATAAGTTCCTTTTGTAAGCAATTTATGTATCTTTTTAATAAATTCTTCACTTATTGGTTCTTTAGCTATAATTTTATTTATTAAAAATTCAAAACAATGCTTCTGATTAGTAATCTCATAAAGAGTTCTTAAATCGCCAGTAAAATTTATTACTTTACCATTTTCAAATATTTCTCTTGTATCGTGATATGTAATTTCAGAGTTTTCTATTTTTCCTGAATTATATGCAAAAAGAATACTAAAACTGTCTAAGACTGTTTTTAGTTTTTCTGGGCTATCAATTTTCCTTTTCTGCCAGTATTCTATAACTTCTTTATATGTATATTTTGGTAATTTCATAGAATCATCCCTCTCATTTGCTAGTTTCTAGTATATCACAATTATACTAGAAACTATGGATTAATTTGATTAAGTCTAATTAAATTAATAGATGGTCTATCAAACAATCTAAAGTCATACACATTAATACCTACTCCACTACTAATATAAAATTTAGTGTTATTTATATCGTAATAACCATTCTTATATTTTTTAGCACCACTTCTTGTAGTAAGTGAACCAATTAGTGGTAGTCTTACCTCTCCTAAGTGAGAGTGTCCTGCAAAAGCAAGATCAACACTATGTCTTGTTAGAACATCATCTATAGAATCAGGTTTATGCATCATCAAAATAGAATAAATATTATCGTTTTTCAACTCACTATTATAGTAACTTAATAATGTATCTAAGTTTTCATTATCACTATTTAATCCCATTAACAAAATAGCATCATCTTTTTGATATATTAAATCATAACTATTATCTAAAATAGTAAAACCAACATCTTTTAAAATAAGAGAAGTCTCTTCAGTATCATTTTCTCCTAAAACAGCATATTTTAAACTACTAGCTGATAATTTTTTTAATTCTTTTATCAACTTTTCTCTTTCTTCAGTAGTTAATTCTTTACCATCTAATAAATCTCCGGTAAAAAGTAATAAGTCTGGTTTACTCCTATTTATTAATTTAACAGTTTCACTAACCATCTCATCTCGAGCATTATGTAAATCTGAGAAACTAACTATTTTATAGCCATGAAATGATTTTGTTATTTTACTACTTGCTACTTTTTCTTCCTTAACAATCATTTTAGTAGTAGCTATTTCTGTTACATATAAAATAAAGAAAAAAGAAGCTACTAGAATGATAATAATTAATAAAACAATTCTTTTGATGATTTTTACTTGTTGTTCTTTCTCTTCATCCTTAATTATTTCTAATTGTTTATCTTTATTTAATTCGCTTCTTTTTTTCACATTAACCATATCCTTTACTAAATTATATCAAGAAAAATTATTTTCGTATATAAATTTTATAGTTTTTCTCACTGTATACTAATTTATAGTCAATAAGTTCTTCTTCTTTATAGAACATTACATCACTATCAGATAGTACTAGATAGGTAAATTTATATTTGGCTAAAAAGTCTTTTATTTTTAAATTACCTGTTTGCAAATTATAGTATTCTTTTAAGATATCTTCTTGTCTATTAATACTTTTCAAAAATATTTCTGGTCGTGGATCTATATAAGTTTTATAACCATTAAATTCTAAGTAACTTCCTTCATTAAAATCATTATATAGTAAAACATCTTTAGTAGTATGACTATCAAGATAGTTAACTACTTTTTCTAGTGGATGTTTATCTGGTTTTATTACTACTATATTACAAATGATTATTAAGTAGAAACAAGTTACAATGATAACCATAAATTTATCTATCTTAGTAAGATTAACTTTCTTATAACTTCTTGCTCTATCTTTATAATAATCTGCCAAAGGAAATAGTCCTGCTATTAATAAGTAACAATAATTTCTAATAGAGCAAATTGTTAAAATAGTAGTACCTAGATATAAAAGGAAATAACGAATCTTTATCTTTCTCTTAGAAAAATAATAACAGATTAGGATAGCAAAGATAGTTAGATAAACTATTAATCCTGATGTTTCTTTAATAGATGGTGGTTTAACTTCTGTTACAAAGTATTTTAAGTAAGGATTATTTAAGGCCTTATAAGTATAAGTTAACATGTCAGTGCCATACGGATTAATAAATCCTGTTAATAAAACAAGTATAAAAGTAATTAACAGTGGTCCTACTTTATATTTATCTTTAGTAAAACAACTAAACTCTTTTAAGATTCCTTCTACTATATAAGGCAGTATAAAGCATGGCAAGATAAAGAAAAGCGATCCATGCAGGTTTATCTCTAATAGTGATAAGATTGGGAGTGGTATTAAGTATTTAGTCTTATTAGTTTTTACATATCGTTCTAATAGATTAAAGTATAAAAGATAGATTACAAAGGAAATAACTTGTGGTCTTGATGTTATAAAAACGGGTAACATTATAAGAGAAAATAATAGTGTTAAAAATAAGGATAAGTAGTATTTATTATCACTTACATAAGAACATAATTTATAAAATAGATAAATAATTACTGTAAATAAACTAGTTATAAAAATAGATATTCCTAGATTACCACCTATATTATAAATAACTGCAAAAATAATAGCTGACAACCATTGTTGCATTACAAAAGAAAAGTTATGATGCATCGTAAATGGTTCGATATATAAAATACCATGTTTTAAAATATTGTTACCACTTTTAATAATAAAGTAAGTATCATTATTTAGATTTATATTTTTAGCTAAAGAAAAAATAATAGGAATTAGAAGAAGAAGAATTCCTATTATTTTGGGAGGAGAATAACTTTTTAGTCTTTTCACCTATAGTATCTCCTCTTTATTTTCCATTTCTACTCTAACAAGCTTTGAAACTCCAGACTCTTGCATTGTAATACCATATAAAGTATCAGCATACTCCATAGTCTTCTTCTTATGAGTTATTATTAAAAACTGAGTTTTGTTTTTATAGTGTTCTAAATACTTACCAAACTGAGAGACATTAGCTTCATCTAAGGCTGCTTCCACTTCATCAAATATACAGAATGGTAATTTTCTAATATTTAATATAGCAAATAATAAACTAATAGCGGTTAGGGTCTTCTCACCACCTGATAACAACTGAATAGTTGATAACTTCTTACCTGGAGGAGATGCTACTATCTCAATACCAGTAGTTAGTAAGTCATCTGGATTAGTTAATTTTAAATCAGCACTTCCACCATGAAACATCTTAGAAAAGACTACTTTAAACTCTTCCTTGATTTCATTAAAAGTCTTTAGAAACTCATCTTTCATCACTTGATCAAGTTCATCCATTATCTCAAATAAAGTAGCTTCAGCTTTTTCTAAGTCTTCTTTTTGATGTAGTAAAAATTCATACCTTGTTTTAACTCTATCATATTCTTCTATTGCTTGTAAATTAACCATACCCAAGTCTTTAATAATCATTTTATATTGATTAACTAATTTTCTAGACTCTTCTATTTCTTCTGTTAACTGATATTCATTCCTTGCTTTTTCATAAGTCATTGTATATTCTTCTGCTAAGGTTTGTAAATAACTATTAAGTTTAACATCAATTCTTGATAATTCTATTTCTAAGTTTTTAATAGTATCTTGTTTTTTCTTTAAGACTCTACCTTCATAAGTATCTTCATCTTCAAAACTAGCTAGATTACTCTTTAATGTTTTTAATTTATCATCTAAGAATATTTTCTTCTTTTCTAGTTTTTCCTTATAAGTACTTTTCCTATAAAACTCTTCAATAAGTTCTTTTTCTTTTTGATCAAAGCTATCAGTTGATGCTTCTAATCTTTTAATAGATTCATTTTTTCTTACTAGGTTAGCACTTAATTCTTTATATCTCTTTTCTTTTTCTGTAATAGTAGTTTTAATATTTTCTAACTCTTTATCTAACTTATAATAGATATCTTCTATAGTAGTAATCTTTTCTTCACTTTCTTTAATGTCTAATAACACTTTCTGCCTTGATTTAGTAAGGGCTTGATAAGTTCTTCTAAGTGATTCTATTTCTTGCCTTATCATAACAGAACTTCTTCCTTTATAAAAAGTTCCACCACTCATAGAACCACCTGTATTTATGACATCACCATCTAGCGTAACTATTTTGTATTTATTCATAGTCTGTTTTGCAATTACTAAGGCACTATCCATATCTTTAGCTAGTAATACTAGACCAAATTGATTATAAATTACATCTTTATACATACTTTCTGTTTTAATTTTATCTGCTAAAATGCCATAATAGCCATCTATTCTTTCTAAACTGTTTTTAATATCTTGTGGAATATATCTTGGTTTAATAATATTTAAAGGGAAGAAAGTTGCTCTTCCTTTCTTTTTATTCTTAATATTACTAATCGCTTCTTTAGCACAGATATCATCTTTTACTAAGACAAAATTTTTACTAGCAGCAAGAGAAGTATCTAAAGCTTTAGCATAAATATCATCAGTTGTAACTACATTACCTATTGTATTATAAATACCTTTTAGAGACTCTTCTTTTAAAAGGTAGCGAATTACTTCTGGTAAGTTAGAACCTTTTTCTTCTTCACTTACTAAAAAGTCTATCTTATGCTTATAACTTAATTGATCTTGATCTATTTTACTATATTCACTTAAATAATTTTTCTTAGCCATCTTAGTAGAGTCTAATTCCTTCTTTTTAGTATTTACCTCATCTTCTTTTATCTTAAGTGTTTCATTTAATTCTTCTAGTTCTGTATCAAGTAGTGATAATTCTTTCTTATCTTTAGATTGTTCTGTTAACAAGATTCTTAACTCTTCATCAGTTGATCCTTCTTCTTTCTTACGTCGTTCTAGTTTAAATAATTCTAAACTACTTTCTTGTCTTACTACTTCTTCAGCTGTTTTAAGTAGTTCATTTTGAACAAAGGTTATCTCTTTTTGTAGTTCATCTTCTTCTTGTTTATATTTTAATATTTTACTATCTCTTACATTTTCTTCTTTCAAGGCGATTAATACTTCGTCATCTAGTTTTTTCTTCTCAGCTGTTTTTAACTTTTCTTCTTCTGTTAAATGATATATATCATAAGCAAGAAGTGCTATTTCAAGCGACTCTAGTTTTTTCTTATATTCAAGATATTTCTTAGCTTCTTCACTTTGTCTTTTTAAAGGAGTTACTTGTAATTCCAACTCGTTGATTATATCTTGTACTCTATCTAAAGCTTCATGGGTACGATCTAGTTTTCTTAAAGCTTCTTCTTTTCTTTTTTTGTATTTTAAAATACTAGCTGCTTCTTCAAAAATAAGTCGCCTTTCATCCTTACTTTCACTTAAAATCTTTTGAACTTCACCTTGACCAATTATATTAAATGATTCCTTTCCAATACCACTATCTAAGAATAAATTTAAGATATCTTTTAGGCGACACTTTTGGTTGTTTAAAAAGTATTCATTCTCACCGCTTCTAAATACACGTCTTTTAATTGAAACTTCCGTATATGGAACTGTTAGATAGTGATCACTATTATCAAAAACTAATTCTACAGATGCTACATTTTTCATTTTTCGTGAAGCACTACCAACAAAGATGACATCGCTCATTGCTCCATCACCTCTTAAAGTTTTCACTGATTGTTCACCAAGTACCCAACGAACAGCATCTACAATATTACTTTTCCCACTACCATTTGGTCCGACAATACATGTTGTTTCATCATTTAATACTATATCTATTTTATCTGCAAATGACTTAAAACCATTTACAATTATTTCTTTTAAGTACATATCTTACACCTACATTTTCTATAAAGATTTTATCAAACAATTGATAATTTAACAAGTGATTTAGATAAGCAAACGGGAAATACTAAAATATTTAAAAGTATTATCTATTTAATTGGTTAATTACTATATCTATGCTATTATTTTTAACAGGAACATTTATAGTTGAGTGTCATCCTTCTTATATATTTTATAAGGAGGTGGTGATTGATGAAAACTAAGACTTTTATTTTAAAATTCCTTAGATTAATTTCATTAATATTACTACTATCTACCTTATTGGTATTAGCAGTAAAAAACTAAAATAAAGACACTCTTCATTAAGATAGAGTGTCATCCCCATTTTTTTGAAGGAGACATTCACTTCCAAATAAATGTTCCTCTTTTTTATTTTATGCAAGTTTTCTTGCTACATACATATTATCACAATACTTACTTATTAACAAGTAATTTTACTACGGGAAAAGTTTAAATATTTAAAAGTATTATCTATTTAATTGGTTAATTACTATATCTATGCTATTATTTTTAACAGGAACATTTATAGATGAGTGTCACCCTTCTTATATATTTTATAAGGAGGTGATGTTGATGAAAACTAAGACTTTTATTTTAAAATTCCTTAGATTAATTTCATTAATATTACTACTATCTACCTTATTGGTATTAGCAGTAAAAAATTAAAACAAAGACACTCTTCATCAAGATAGAGTGTCACCAACAAAAAACAACTGGAGGAGACATTCACATCCAAATAAATGTTCCTCTTTTTTATTTTATGCAAGTTTCCTTGCTACATACATATTATCACAATACTTGCTTATTAACAAGTAATTTTACTACGGGAAAAGTTTAATTTTTCTTAGAAGAAGTAGAAACACTAGTTACTGTATCTTTCTTTTTTCCTAAGTAGTTATTAACTATTTCCCTTTTTTGATTATTTAAAATATATTTTGCAAACTCACTACAATCACAACCATTTTCTAATAATGTTAAAAAAGTAGTAGTATCAAAGGAAGTTATATACCTTTCTTGTTTAGCAAATGATAGTGTTTCGCTTCTAACATTATCATATATTCTATATGTTTCACTAGTTTCTTCACCACTTAGTATTTTTTCTTTATTTTGATTTTCAACATATCCCATAAGATCAGTTGCATAGACATAATCAAAAATATACATCATGTTAAGAAAATCATACTTTGTTCTATGTTTTTCTAAAGCCTGGTTATATTTTTCTTCTAACATTTTCATTCCTTGGTCATTATCATAAAGATAATTTATTGTAACAAAAAACTCTTTTGGTTCTTCTATAATGATTGATAATTTGCTAAGCATAGAATCATACAATTCATAATTATGAAGGCTAGAAACTACAGTTCCACCACTTTGCATTCTTAAATTTTCAGATGGAATCTCCTTCTCTTGAAAATCGACATTATGAATATTTTTGTATACTTCTTCAGCAAACCACTGAGTTTGAGCTTCCATTATCATTCTTCCATAATTTTCATGTTGATTAATACCACAAGCTCCTGTTTCTAGATTAGTAAGTGATGTTTGAGCAGCGTGATGAAGCTCATGATATATGGTAATTTCTTTAAGTTCATCATCTAAGCTATCTCTAATAAATAAAGTCTTACTCTTAATATCTCGTAATCCCTTAAAATCTTTACCATTCTTTTCAGTTAAATAGTGATTATCATCAAAGAACTCTATTCTTTCAAATCTTAAAACATTATTAACTATTTCATCAAAACTAACTGAAGGTGGAAGAATATTTTTACTTTTTACAACATAAAGATAATTAGCTAAATACTTTAAGGTAATATCATCAATATCTTTTTTCTTTTCTTTTATTAAGTTTACTATTTCATTGTACATTTATTCTTCTTACCTTTAATTTTTCTTAAATTCAAAATAGAAGTCTAGTATTCTAACCATGTCACCATCTTCGGCTCCCATTTCTTCCAGTTTTTCATCTATTCCCATTTTTCTTAATTTCTTAGCAAAGCGAAGCATTCCTTCTTCAGTACTAAACTTAGTCATCTTAAATAATTTTTCTACTGTTTCACCTTTTATAACAAAGCAGTCATCTTCTTTTTCAATCGTAAATGGTTCTTCTTCCTTAAACTTATATAAAACATAATCTTCATAGTCTTCGTTTTCATATAAATTAACTTCTCTATTTTTAGAGACTATTTCCTCTAGATAATCAACAACCTCTTGTAAACCAGTTTTTTCAAAAGCAGAAATAGCAAAAATCTTTTTGTCTTTAATATTTTCTCTTAGAACCTTTAATTTTTCTTCACTACCTACCACATCCATTTTATTAGCAACGATGACCATGTCTTTTTTAATTAGTTTTTCACTAAATGATTCTAATTCATTATTAATTAACTGATAGTCTTTTAAAGGATCATCATGAGACATATCTAAAACATGAAGTAATACTTTTGTTCTTTCAATATGCTTTAGGAATCTATCACCTAAGCCTTCACCTTTACTAGCTCCTTCTATTAATCCCGGTAAATCAGCCATGACAAAGGTATCGTTGTTAGTTGCTCTAACTACTCCTAAATGTGGGTGAAGTGTAGTGAATGGATAATCTGCTATTTTTGGTTTAGCTTTAGATACACTAGAAATAATTGTACTTTTTCCAACACTAGGGAATCCTACAAGGCCAACATCTGCTAAGAGTTTTAACTCTACTTTTATTTCTCTTTCCTCACCAGGTTCCCCATTCTCTGAGAAATTTGGTGCTGTATTATTTTGTGTTTTAAAAGCGGTATTGCCACGTCCACCACGTCCACCATGAGCTACTACAAATGATGAGTCTTTTCCCTTTAAGTCAGCTAAAACTAAACCTGTATCCATATCTGTTACTACTGTTCCTTGTGGTACTTTAACAACAACTGGCTCCCTACTTTTACCATGCTGGTTCTTTCCTTTACCATTTTCTCCTTTTTCACCTTTAATTAGCTTTTGATAACGTAAATCAAGTAAAGTATGAAGTCCTTCATCTACTTTAAATATAATATCTGCCCCATGACCTCCATTACCACCATAAGGTCCACCATAAGCGATATACTTTTCTCTTCTAAAAGCGGTACAACCATCTCCACCACTTCCAGCTATTACTTTTAATACTACTTCATCTACAAACATAACAATATCTCCTTTCTCTAAAAGAAAAAAAGCAACTGTATTACTCAGCAACTGGGTAAACAGAAACTTGCTTTTTGTCTTTACCTACACGTTCAAATTTAACAATACCATCTACAGTTGTAAAGATACTATCATCGTTACCACGCTTAGTATTAACTCCTGGATGAATCTTTGTTCCTCTTTGACGATAAAGAATGCTTCCAGCTGTCACAAATTCTCCATCGGCAGCTTTAGCTCCTAAACGTCTACCGATTGAATCACGTCCATTTGAAGTTGAACTTTGTCCTTTTTTATGTGCAAAAAATTGAATGTTTAACTTTAATAATTCCACGTTTGTCTCCTCCTTACTTTATCTCAATATTATCTTTATAGTTTTCTTCTAATTCCTTTAATAAAGAAATCATATTGCAAATTAGTGTATCTACTATTTTATCTTGTTTGCAAATACTTATTGTTAATCCTTTTTTATCTACTTTATAAGTTAAGGCCTCTTTATCCAGTGACAAGATTCCATTAACTGTAGTAGTAACTATCGAACTAGCAGCACTGCAAACAATATCTTTACCATAATCAGCATACATAGCATGTCCTAATATTGCAACTTTCTTATAAAATCCATTTTCTTTTGTTGTTTTAACACTAATCATAATTATCCATTAATTTTAGTAATCTTAATTTTTGTATAAGGTTGACGATGTCCTTGAGTCTTACGATTACTTCTAGACTTATTCTTATACTTGAATATACGGATTTTTTTACTTTTACCATGTTTTAAAACAGTTCCTGTTACACTGGCACCATCAAGATAAGGAGTTCCAATTTTTCCATCGATCATTAATACTTCATTGAAAGTAACATCTTTTCCATCTTCTACTTCTAACTTTTCAACAAAGATTTCGTCTCCTTCACTAACACGATATTGTTTTCCACCGGTTTTAATAACTGCGTACATTTTAATACCTCCTTTTTTACTTAAGACTCGCTCTTAAGGTACAAAATATTTTTTGTTTCTACCTTTTCAATGCGGTTTGAGAAAGAGGCCTGCTCTTGCTACAAACACCATGATTTTACCATAATTTATTAAGCTAGTCAAACTGTTTTGCTTATTTTATAAGACTTTTTTTCAATATTTTGTTACTTTTTTCTGATATACTTCTTTCTTTTTCTAGTTTTAGTCCCTCAAACAAAGTTCCTTTATAAATAGGAATACTTTCTTCATCTAAAGTATTTAAGACCTTAGTAAGTAATTTTTTATCATAACTAACTTTCTCATTTTCTAAATAAAAATTAAGTTCATATAAAGATGTTCTTCTAAGCATACCACCTATTTTACTAGCTGAAATAGTAGTAAATATATCAGGATGAATAGTTATATAATTATCTACTATTTTGTTTATCTCTTCTTGGTCTAATATTTTAGCTATGTTTTTGATATCATATGGTGATAATCCATATCTTTTATAGTGTTCATAAAGATTATATAATTTACTTTCTTTATTACAAATTACAATATCGTTAGCAACTTCATTAGTAATATCTTTCATACCTTGTATTAATTCTTTTGCTAATCTTTCTGAGGTAATTTTATCATTAGTATTCATTTCTAAGTTGTTATGGAAAAACATTCTAAAAAGATAATATAAGTCTTCTATTGAAATATCAATCTTATTACAAATTCTTTCTACATTCTTAGCATTTAGTGATCCGATAATCTTGATAATTTCACTTATCCCAGTCTTTAATTCATTCGTATCTTTCATTCTATTTCCTCCAAAGTGCTTAAATTGTATCAATAATTATTATGTGTGTCAATTTGCAAACAACTTATTTGCATAAGAAAAGTTAATTATTTTTAATATTTTTTCAACATATCTATTTCTTTCATTTTGGTATTCCAAATAATAAGCATGTTCCCATAAATCTATACAAAGTAGTGGTGTTAATCCATATAAATAAGGACTATCCTGATTAGTGGTAATTAGTAAAGACAACTTTTTATTATTATCAGTTACTAAGAACAAGTAGCCACTTCCTTTTAATTCTCTAGTACAACTTTTTATTTCATTATACATATTATCTAAATTTCCAAATGAATTATTAATCGCTAATAATAGATTAGAGTCTGGTAATTTCTTTTCTTGTTTTATAGATTCGAAATATAACTCATGATTGACTATTTCCCCTAAGTTAAATAAGAAATCATTTTTATCCTTCTCATTAACGATATCAAGATGGTTATATAAGTCTATTAATTCATAATTAGTAGAAATATTGTTTTTAACAATAATCTCATTTAGATTATTTAAATAGGTTTTATAATTTTTCTCATAGTGATAAGCATTAGTTTTAGTTGATATAGTTGGTTCTAATTGATAATATAAAAATGGTAATTTTTTAGCTTTGTACATCTTTTCCTCCCCTATAATAATACGAATTAAATTTTTTTCATGCAAAAAAGCAAAAATCTCTTGCACGAGTATAAAAAATATGTTACTATTAAATGGCAATGGAAGTTCTGGACCCTTAGCTCAGTTGGTTAGAGCATCCGGCTCATAACCGGGCGGTCGATGGTTCGAGTCCATCAGGGTCCACCATTTTTATTCGCGGGTATGGCGGAATTGGCAGACGCGCTAGACTTAGGATCTAGTGTCATAGACGTGCAGGTTCAACTCCTGTTACCCGCACCATTAATGATTTAACCCTTATTTAATAAGGGTTTTATTATGTCATAAATTAACTACCTCTTATTTTTATTATAGGAGTCTATTATATCAAAAAAAGTCATAAAGATTGTAAATTATGACTTTTTAATAAAATCTATTTTAATTGTATTTTTTCATTATTCTTAGGGTATTTATAATTGTTAATAAGGTAACACCAGTATCAGCAAAAACTGCAAACCACATATTAGCTAAACCAAAAACACTAAGTAATAGAATTAAAATTTTAACAGTAATAGCAAACACCAAGTTTTGTATCATAATATGTTTAGTATATTTAGAAATATCAATAGCAAGTAAAATTTTTGAAAGGTCATCTTTCATTAGAACAACATCACTTGCTTCAATAGCTGCATCTTGACCAACTGCTCCCATAGCAATACCAATATCTGCTCTTTTTAAGACTGGGGTATCATTAATTCCATCACCAACAAAGATAGTAATAGCAGCTCTACTTACTTTTTCATAATTAGAGAATTTATCAGTTGGTAACATCTCATACTTAATCTCATCTATTTCAAGTTTTTTACCAATAGCAAGAGCGATTTCTTTCTTATCACCAGTAAACATATAAGTCTTTATTCCATGTTTCTTTAATCCATCAATTGTCTCTTTAGCATTTTCCTTAATACCATCATTTATAGTAATAGATGCGATATGTACTCCATCAATATTTAGATGAAGAATAGTATCATTATCACAATCACATAGACTTTTATTTCCAATTAATACTCTTTTATCATCCAAAGTAAATGATATACCCTTACCTTCTATTTCCTTATAATCTTTAATATCCTTATTATTTACTCTCTTATTACTTAAAGAAAGGATTGATTTAGCAATTGGATGATTTGAAAATGATTCACCTTTTCTAAGTATTTCTATAACATCTTCCCTAGTATAAGAGTCATTGGAAATATCAATACTTTCTACCCTAAAACTTCCAGTAGTAAGAGTACCTGTCTTATCAAAAATAATATTTTTAGCATTACTTAAATTATCTAAGTAAGTACTTCCTTTTATTAAGATACCTTTCTTACTAGCTACACCTATACCAGTAAAATAAGAAAGTGGTACTGATATAGCGATAGCACAAGGACAAGATATAACCAAGAAGGTTAATCCTCTATAGATACTAGACTTTAGTGTTACATCAGTAAAAATTGGTAACATGATTATAACTAAAATAGCAAGTATTATAACAGTTGGCGTATAAATCTTACTTATCTTAGAAATAGATGTTTCCATCTTTGTTTTTTTATCGGTAGCTGATTCTAATAACTCTAGTATTTTAGCAACAGTTGAATCTTCATATAAAGCTGTTACTTTTATTTCAATAATATCTTTTTTATTAATACTTCCTGATAGGACTTTAGATGATACTTTAACAGCTAATTCTTCACTCTCTCCTGTAAGTGCTGAAGTGTCAAGTGCTGACTCACCCTTGATAACTACACCATCAAGAGGAATCTTTTCTCCTTTTTTTACAACTAAGATATCTCCTACTTTTACATCCTCTACTCTTACTTTTTGTACCTCATTATCTTCCTTCTTATTAGCATAATTTTGTTTAATATCAAGTAGACCTTTAATAGATTTACGAGAATTATTAATAGCTTTCTCTTCTAGTACTTTACCAATGGTATATAAAGTTACTACCATCATTCCTTCTAGTACTTCCCCTATTGCTAAGGCTCCAAAACAAGAAATAGTTATTAAGAAATTTTCATTAATTGTTCTACTCCTAAATAATAACTTAATTGCATTAATAGTAGTTTTATATAAAAGAAGACCATAAGATATTAAGTATAAAACTATTTTAATTATGTTAGGTAACTTTAAGAAATATCCCAATAGACCGATTGTTAAACCAATTATTAGGATTCTTAGAGAAAATTCATTTTTAGTTTCTACTTCTTCTTCTGATAAATAAGCTTCTGGCTCTATTTTTTTTACTAAATTATTAACTTCTTCTAAACTAAATTCTTTTAAAGATTCATATGATAATTTAGAAGTATTAAAATTAACTACTACATTTTTAAAGTCTTTGTTTTTATTTAAACTTTCTTCTATTTCTCTAGCACAATTAGCACAATCTAAATTATTTATATTATATTTATATTTCTTCATTTGTTTTTCCCTTCTTATGATTAATATGTTCTAAAGCTACTTCAAAAACTTCTTTTACATGATTATCATCTAACATATAATAAACTTCCTTTCCCTCTCTTCTTGTTTTTACTATTCCCATTTTTCTTAGAGTTGAAAGCTGATGTGATATAGATGACTTACTCATATCTAAGCTATTAGCTATATCACAAACACACATTTCGTTATTATCAAGAGCAAATAATATTTTAGTCCTAGTTATATCACCTAATATTTTAAAGAAGTCAGATACATCAGTTAAAGTATCTAATTTTTTTATTTTCTCTTTAGTATTATATACATTTTCTTCATGAATTATATTACAATCACAACTATATTTTTTCATTGTTACCCTCCACATCTTAATTATAGTTGAATATCTACTCAACCGTCAAGGATAAAAGAAAAAGAAGTCATTATTTTTTACTTCTTTACTAAACATTTACTTCTTTCTTTTTTATACCAATTAGCGAATAAAGATAGGACGTTAGGATTAGTCTTAGCTAGTTCATCTTTCTCATCACTTGACATTTCACTAACAGTTTTAGAATACCCTTCAGGAATAAAAACTCCAAATAGCTTAGTATATTTATCACTATTAGTTCCTTGATATTCACTATATGCTAAAGTTCCTTCTTGACTAGATTCAAACACTTTAAAATTATCACCATCGTAGTAAGCTAAACATTCCTTTAATAAACATTTTCTATCAGCTACATTTTTCATATTTTCTAAAAGACCTTTTATGCCAATAGTATCTAGTAAATTAGTCTTAATAAAAGCTCCAGGAAAATCAGGATTATTTGGATAGTTTTTAACATAAAAGCCAGTATCCATAACAATAAGTGGTTTTACTATATTATCATAAGCACTAATAGCCTTATCGACAGTGATGCAAAATAGATCATTTTCTAATTGTTCAAAGAATCTATAGTTTTTACTGATAACATTAACATCAAGAGTAGCTAATTTTTCTTGTACTTCTTTTAGTTTCACATAATTATTAGAGACAAATATCAATTCATCTTCTGTCATAATATTCTTCCTTTCAAACAGAATATATTATAGATATTTTCTTCTGTTTTAGCAAGCATTTTATGGATATAGATTAAAGTATATATCACTTACACTCTTAGAAATTCTCCTTGTTACCATAGATGAGTAATTGATACTAGAGTTTTCTAATGATGAGTTTGGACTAGTTACTGTTATTGACATCTTTGGATTATCAGTTGGTGCATAACCAATAAAAGCAGTTGATACAGTTGGTGTATCTATTTTTCCATCACCATTACTATCAGTGAAACTTTGACTAGTACCAGTTTTACCTGAAGGATCATGACTAGCATCAATATAATTTCTTCCTAATCCATAACTTTTAGTAGTAACAGCATGAAAACCTTCTCTTACTCTATTTAAATATTCTTCCTTAGTATTAACTTTATTTAAAACATTAGGCTCAAACGTATAAATTACTTTTCCTAACGATTCATCATCAGTTGATTTATGTACTTCTTTTAATAGATGTGGTTGATATCTTGTTCCTTTATTAGCAATTGTTGAAACATACTGTGATAACTGCATTGGAGTATAAGTATCATACTGTCCCATTACAAAGTCAAGTAGTAAACCTCCAGCTGTATTATCACTAGAAGTTCCCCTAGACTCAACAGGTAAATCTATTCCTGTTGCTACCCCAAGACCAAACTCATGAAAAGTATTTCTATAAGTATCAAAGATGCTTTTATCAACTTTAAATGGCATATTATAACTATATTGGTATCCAGCTACCTTCATAGCTGCTTTAAACTGATAAACGTTACTAGATAAAGCTAGGGCATCTATATCATTGATTCTACCAAGAGTTTTCCAAGAACACTTCTTTTTAGTACCAGCTAGTTTTATACATTCATCTTGCTGATACTCTCCTATTTTTATAGCTCCTTGATTATAAGCCACTATCATACTAGCTCCTTTTACAACAGAACCTGATGTCATTGGAGAAATAACTACTCCTGCTGTATAATCAATTATTTTATAATCACCTTTTCCATCAGGCAACACTTGTTTACCAGCCATAGCTAGTATTTCTCCAGTATTAGGATCTTGAACAACAACAAAACTTCTATCATAATACTGGGTATTTGGCTGACTCTTTGTTTCTACTATTTCTTTTTTTAATATCTCTTCTACTTGTTTTTGTAACTCTATATCAATAGTTAAAACAATATCATTACCTCTTTTACCGTCACTTACAAGTTCTAGCTCATGACGGTTTAATACTTTATATACTTCTTTTTTACCACGCAAATAGTCTTCATACTGCTTTTCTAAATAGCTTGTTCCTACTCTATCATCAAGTGAATATCCTTTTTTTAAATAATAAGCTTTTTCTTCACTAGGTATGCCATTATCTGATACAGTTCCAAGTATTGTTCTAAATACATCTCCATAAGGATAACTTCTTTCCCAGTCAAGTCTTGTATTAAAACCATCTAATGATTTATTATTTTCAGCAATATAAGCATATTCTTCATCTGTTACATCCTTTGTTCTAATAACTTTTTGATCATATGTATATCCTTTATTCATTAAGTAATATAAGTAAGCCGCTTTTTTATCTTCATCAGTAAAACTATTTAATTCATCATCTGTTACTCTTTCAATCTTAAGTTCTAAAATATCATCTTGAGTTAGTTTTCTTTGTTTTACTTTCTCATACTCACTTACTTTTATTCTTTTTTTCATCTTTTCACTATTTTTTGCTACAAAGAATTCTCTTTTCATCCTATCATTTAATTTACTAATAGAAAGATTTAAGTGAGGAGCTACTTTATAAGCTAAATTAATTTCATCAAGAGCAGTTCTTCCTTTTTCTTTCTGATAATAGATAGTCTTAACCGCTTTATTATCAACAATTACTTTACCATTTCGATCAAGTATCCTACCTCTTGGAGCGGTTGATCCTTCTACTTCTTTAGTGGATAATGCTTCAAGTCTTTTTTCATATTTAACTTGATCTCTTAGCATTACTTGATACAAGTGAAAAGCTAATACTATAAAGCAAAATAAGGAAATAGCTGCTATTGTAGAAAATCTTTTTTGATAGTAGAAGTTAGATTCCATTCTTAATTTATGTTTTTTATTTATCTGTTTTTTACTAGTTTTTTGCTTAATCTTTGGCATCTTACCACTCCTTCCTTAATAGTTTATCACATATTTTAAAATTTATTTCATATAAATTTAAAAGAAGGGATGAGTTTATGATTGAACGTTTTTTAAGAAAGAATATTACTAGTTTAAATCATCATTTAACAATGGGTTTTTTAGAGAGTAAAGGTATTTATCCTAGTGAAGATGAATCTATAGTTATTACTAATTTTTTAAAAGAAAATTTAGATTTTATTCTTAATGATAGTAATTTCATCTATAGATTAAAGGGAATGATTAGAGATAATGTCTTTAATGGTTTACTAACTTTATATAATGATTATAGAGGAAAATATTTTAATTAAAAAAAGAAGATTATGCTTCTTTTCTATCTAATGTTATATTACCAAAGGCATTATTCTTAATATCTTGTAGTATTATATTATATACTTTTTCATAAGATACAATTCCACCACGTTCTAAGCAACCTCTTTTAGTGCCTATTATATCTAGTACTTCTACTATATCATTATTATTATAACTAACTCCGTATCTTTCTTCTACTCTATCTTTATAAAGGTTTGATAATATAGAAAGAGCATAAATAGCTAATTCTTCTTTTGGAAGTATTTCTTCCTTAATTGAGGAAAACAAAGCTAGTTTTTTGGCTTGTTCTTGATTTTCTATTTTGGGCCATAGTATTCCTGGAGTGTCTAAAAGTTCTATATCGTTATTTACCTTAATCCAACTTAACTGTTTAGTAACTCCTGGCTTATTCCCAACAATAGTCTTTTTCTTTCCAGCTATTTTATTAATAAAGGTACTTTTACCAACGTTTGGAATACCAAGTACTAATACTCTTAATCCTCTTGGCTTAAGTCCTTTTTTAGCTCTTTTCTCATTTTCTAATTGTTGATACTTTTCACTAACACTAATTACTTTTTTAATATTATCACCAGTTATTAAATCAACAGGTACTACATCATTGCCAAGACTTTCAAAGTAATTAATTATCTTATCAGTCTCTACCTTATCACATAAATCATACTTAGTCATAATTATAATTTTAGGTTTAGATTTTATTATATTATCAACTTCTTCTATTCTAGAAGATAAAGGCATTCTAGCATCTACTATTTCATATACTAAATCTATTAAGTTTAATTTTTCTCCTATTTCTCTTTTAGTTTTAGCCATATGGCCAGGGTACCAGTTGATATTTGTTTTACTAAACACCTTATCTTTATTTTCATTCATTTTAGTCACTTCCTTTTTTCATTTCTTTATTATTATATCATAAAAAAATTAGATTTTTGAATTAGTTCAAAATCTATTTTAATTTTAATAGTTTAGAGGTTCTAAAGAAAAAATTTCTTTATTTAATGATTTTGCATATTCTATTTCTTTTTTGGTTGATGTACCTATATAACCATCAACATTAACTACATATATTGCATCACTTATATCAATTTTTTTATAATGCAAATCTGCTAATAAAACTTGTTCTTCTTCATTAAATTTATCATTACTATAAACACATTGAATAACTACATATTTATTTTTAATTTCTAAATTTCTAGCAACTTCCATCATTTTATCTTTAAATTTCATACTACCACATATTGTTACTACTTTCATAAGTTTCTCCTTCGATATTATTAACTTTAATTTTTCATTAGTTCTATATCATATTTCATAATTACTTCTAATTTATTATCTTCATAAACGATAACAAAGTCAAGATATTGATGACAACTTTCCTACTTAATTCTTTGATTTTTTGACCATCTAATTTCTTTAAATTTATTTGATTTAATACTTCTTCAAGTAAATTCTCTTTTCTAAAAGTATGCTTTGTACAAATCTTTTTACTTATGCTATTTCTACAATAATAGTATTCGTTCTTTTTACCTGAATCTATGTCAATTTTTTCTCATATTCACTATGTTTAATTTTTCTGCTATTGTCATACTCAGTATATCATTCATCTTATAATAATATTTATCTATAAGTTTTCTATTAATTAACAATATCAATATAATTCATATTAGTATATACAAATATTTTAACTGGTTTATTAATATAATCATTCATTTTATTTATATTGAGTGATAGATTATCTACAGTAATAGCTTTTCTTTCATTATCAAGATAATACTCAACGGCTGCTGTTACATTATGAATAAAATGCTCAGGAGTTTTATTATCATATATATTAATAACATTTCCCTGTATTATTTTTCCGTTTTTCATAATAAATAAATTTAGATTTCTCTTTTCTTTACTCTTTAAATATTCATTTAACGAAAAAACAAGCATAATGATAATGAAGGTACTACAAATCCCTTCAAATATAAGATAACTAACATCAATAGCATCAAACCCATTAGATACAAACCATACTATTAAAAAAAGAAATACTGAAACCAATATTATCATTTGAAATAAACTTCCACTACAATCTTCGTCATGATAATTAATTCTCATTTAACATCATCATCTACTGACATTGTCGACTTTCACAAGCAAATATCTAATGATATTCGTAGATCTGTCGACTAAAGATTCCGAAAAAAATATTGCTGAAAGAAATAATATTTCTACTAATTCAATAAACAGAATTTTAGATGATATTTCTGACGATAAATATGTTAAAAATAATGATTCTCTTCCTACATCTTTTGGAATAGATGAATTTTCTGCAACTAAAGATACTATTTCTAAGCTTGCTTTTATTATTGTTAATCAAGAATCAAGGAATGTCTTTGATATTAATAATTCTAGACTTTCAAAGGATATTTATGAATACTTTTCTAGATATCAAAGGACTGATAGAATGAAGGTTAAGTTTATTACTATGGACTTATGTATTAATGCACAAACTCTTTCCTAAAGCCGCTTTAATCCCTGATAGATTTAATATAGTTCTTCAAATTAGAAATACTTTAGATAAAACTAGAATAAGTTTATGTAAAAAATCTAACCCTAACTATAATAAACTTAAAAAACATTGGAAATTAATTCTTAAAAATGAAGATGACTTAGATAAAGATAATAAAAAATACTCTAAAAATTTTAATAAGGAAATGTCTCAATATGATATCGTCCAATATCTTATAAATACTGATGAACTCTATACTATACTTGCAATTTATATCAAGTAATTATCAAATCTATTAATAATCGTGATAAAAATAAATTTCTAAATATTATTCATAGTGTAAGTGTAGATAAGAAGAAATTAAATAAGTATTCTAAAACAGCTATTAAAACATTTTTAAACTTTGAAAGCTACATTGTTAATGCTTTTGATTATGAACTATCTAACTGATTAGTTGAAGGTACTAATAACATTATTAAGTAACTTAAGCATAATGCATGTGGTTATAGAAAATTTTCTCATTTTAAAGCTAGAGTTATGCTTGTAAAAGGCATTTATAATCCTCTTGTTACATAACAAAAGAAGACTATTTCTAGTCATCTTCATCAATTCATTTATCATTAGTTTTTGGTTTCACCAACACTACTTGACATTGAACCATTTTTGCTACGAAATAATGTATTGTTGTAGCTTCAAATACCCCTAAAAATAAATAATACCAAAACCCTTCAATTTGCATATTTTCTCTACATATAATACCTAAGTATACAAGCATATATAAACCAAAACAAAGTTTCTTACTTATTTAACTTTATGTGACATTAAATACATTCCGGCTGCTATACAAATCCCTATATAAGTTTCAAATATTAACACTGTTATTAATATAATCTTATTTTCTTTAATCCATTTATTCATAATTTCTTACTCATAACATCTTAAAAAACTTTATATATTTTAATCTTTAAACCATTTTACTAAAAGTGGCTTAATTAATTCGTAAACGAATATTGCCATAAAGTTTATTAAAAATACTACTAATATCAAACTAATATTTATCGATGTTATACTTATTAATTCTCCAACTGGTGTAATGAACACTACAAGTTCAATTAAAAGTATTAATAATAATCCATAGTTCATTGTTTTATTAGAAAATAGTCCTTGTTTAACAACTGACTCCTTTAAGTTTCTACAAGATATTGAATAAACTATCTCCTGAACAACCATTGAAAGAAGTGCTAAAGACATAGCAGTCTCTTGCCCATACACTTTTAAACTAATAAAGTAAGTAAGAACTACAAATATAGTTTCAATGATAGCTGAAGACGCTATACAAGATTTTATAAATGGTGTAAATAGCGATTTATTAATGCCTCTTGGCTTTTTATTCATTATACCATCTTCACTCTTTTCAAAAGATAAACATATACTAGGAATAGAATCAGTTACCAAATCAATAAATAAAATATAAATTGGTAATAAAATTGTTGTTTTAGTAAATAGTCCTATTATAATAGTAAATATTTCAGCAAAATTACTTGATAGTGAAAATACAATATTATTTCTAATGTTATTATATATTCTTCTTCCTTCTTCAACAGCAACAACTATTGTTGAAAAAGAATCATCCATTAAGACTATATCTGATGCAGACTTTGTAACATCAGTACCTGTAATACCCATTCCAACACCAACATGAGCATCTTTAATTGCCGGAGCATCATTTACTCCATCTCCAGTCATTGCTACTATTTTTCCACTATTTTGAAGAGCAAAAACAATTCTTTCTTTATGAGATGGATTAACTCTTGCATACACAGAATATTGTTTAACGATATTTTTTAGTTCCGTATCATTATACTTATCAAGTTCACTTCCAATTATTGCTTCATTATCATTATCTATGATTCCAACATCTTTGGCAATAGCAATTGCTGTATCTATAGAGTCTCCTGTAATCATTATTGGTCTAATACCAGCATTTTTACATAAAATGACGCTTTCCTTAACACTTTCTCTTGGTGGATCTATCATTCCTAAAATACCAGCAAACAATAAATTATTTTCCTCTTTTTCTAATTCTTTAATATTTTTTGGTATATAATCTAATTTTTTATAAGCAAAACCTAAAGTTCTTAAAGCATTTTTAGAAAGATTCTTAACTTTATCTAATACTTCTTGTTTTTCAGTCTTAGATAAATTTACTTTTTCAATTAAAGAGTCCATACTACCTTTACATAATATATATAAATCATTATCAATCTTATTTAAAGTAGTAAACATCTTTCTATCACTATCAAAAGGTATATCTAATATTCTCTCACATTTTTTTCTCAATTTAAGAGGATCAATTTTTTTATTATATAGATAATCATATAAACAAGTTTCGGTTGGATCACCTACATATTTTTCTTCATAAATGAGACCATCATTACAAAGAGCGCATATATAATTAAGCATTTTTTCATCTATTACATATTCTTCTTTGACAGTCATTTTATTTTGCGTTATAGTACCTGTCTTATCAGAGCAAATAATATCTATTGCTCCAAGTGTTTCTACAGCTTGCATTTGTTTTACTACCGTTTTCTTTTTTGCTAAATTGGATATTCCAACAGATAGTGTTATTGTAATTACAGTTGGTAGTCCTTCAGGAATAGCTGCTACTGCGAGTGATGTGCATAGCATTATAATTTCGAGTATCGTGTATTTATTAATTAAAGCTAAAATAAATATAAAAACTAAAATAATAAATACTATAAATGTAATTTTTTTGGAAAGTTCTTTTATTTTTAATTGTAATGGTGTTTCTATTCTATCAATTTCATTTAATGATAAAGCAATTTTACCTATCTCAGTATTTTTCCCTGTACTTATAACTATACCAGTACATTTTCCATTAGTAATGCTTGTTCCTAAAAAGAGCATGTTTTTTTGTTCCTGAAGAATTAAGTTTTCTTTTAAAATATAGGCATTTTTTTGAACTGGAACGCTTTCACCAGTTAGTGCTGATTCATCTACTTTTAAACTTTCACATGAAAGTATTCTAATATCAGCAGGAACTGTTTCTCCTGATTCTAAATATATTATATCCCCAGGAACTAATTCTTTGGTGTTTATTACTATTATTTTGTCATTTCTTTTAACTTTACAAGTACTAGTTTCATATTTTTTTAAATCTTTTAATAATAAAGTAGCTTTTTCTTCTTGTATAAATCCAACAATTGCATTTATGAAAACTACAAAAATAATGACAATAGTATCAGTATATTCATGGGAATAAAAATACCCATAAAGATATAAAAGTAAGGCAACTACTAACAATATGATAATCATAGTATCATTAAATTGTTTTAGAAATCTTAAAATCCAAGGTGTTTTCTTTTTACTCAGAATAATATTTTGTCCATAATCATTTAATCTTTTCTCCGTTTCTTTACTATCTAATCCATCAATATTACTATTTAAAATTTTAAATACTTCTTCTTCGTTTTTGGAATACAATTTTATCTCTCCTCCTATAATATATTTTGTAAGTTATTTTTAACTTACAATTTATTATTCTTTCTAGTCAATTTTTAACTAACCAAATTTATTTATTGGTTATGATACTCTAGTGTTAAAAATATTATTGAAATGTTTTTGTCTATATATTTATACTAATACCATTACTATTCTTCATAACTTATACATCCCTCTGAACATATTATAGCAAATAAAAAAGAAAAAAAGTATCTAAATAACTTTGGTTCTATAATAAATAGTGCTGGTGAGTAAAATCACTAACACTATTTTTAGTTAATAAAAAAGAGTCATAACCAGAAACTCGCAATACAATATAGTTGACTAAAAAATATTGAAAGGATCTGATTAAATGACTCATACTGATTATACTAAAAAAATATTAAATATTGAAGATTAAAATATATATTTTTACGAAAATTGTTTAGAAATGATAGAAATAAAGGAAATTAAAACAAAAGTATTTCACGGTTACCTTACTTATACACCTAAATCATGTCCTAATTGTAAGTGCATAAATCATGACCACAATGATATTATTAAATGGAATTTCAAACGTAATTGTAAAATTAAAATTACCAAAGCTTGTAACTACAATACTATTCTTCTTTTAGATAAGCAAAGGTTTTTCTGTAAACGTTGTAATAAAACTTTTACTGCCTCTACTGACATTGTCGACTTTCACAAGCAAATATCTAATGATACTCGTAGAGCTGTCATATTAGATTTAATGACTAAATATTCCGAAAAAAATATTGCTAAAAGAAATAATATTTCTACTAATTCAGTAAACAATTTCTGACGATAAATATGTTAAAAATAATGGTTCTCTTCCTACATCTTTTGGAATAGATGAATTTTCTGCTAAATCTAAAAATGCTGATACTATTAGTTCTAAACTTTCTAATTCTTCTTTAGATAAATAGTTTTTAGCTATAACAACATCCGTCTCTAATATTTTTCCAAGAAGTAAGGCCCATATTTTCTTTTTCTGAATTTGCTCTATTATATATAATTTCAGCAGCTGTTTGATGTGATACAGCATAATGCATTTTATTTTGAACCCTTTTAAAAAATTTAATTGTTGTAGGTGACTTTTTATCATAATCCACACTTGTTGCATAAATATCAGTAACTTTTTGATAAAATCGTCTTTCTGATAATCTGTAACGAATCATAATAATCTTCGTCAAAGAGTGCACCATTTGCCATTCTCTTTTTATCTATTATATAACCTTTCTTTGAAAACTCTTTTAATATATAAGTTGCCCATCTTCTAAATTGTATAGCTCTATCTGAATTGGTTCTATAGCTTACCAAAATAACCATATCTAGATTATAATATAATACATTCCTAGTAATCTCTCTATTTCCCTCTTTTTGAACTAGTGCATAATTTGCACTAGTTGAATTCTCATTTAATCAAGTTCGGAATATATATTTTTAATATGCTTGGTAACTACTGTTCTATCAACATTAAAAAGTTCTCCAATAGCTTTCTGTGTTAACCACAAATCTCCATTTTCAAATCTAACTTGAATTCCTTTATTATGTGTTTGTCTTTCAAATATTAAAAATTCTGCACTACTGCTTCTTATAATTAAATCTTTTGCCACTTTTATCATCTCATGTTTCTAAATTTTAGCTTTCTATAATCAACTCATCAAAGTCGTAAATCTTTCTAATTATACCAAAAAAGGATATTTTTTTATCTATCTGATTATCAATTAATTAAATTCCATTTTTCTTTCTTTTAATCTCAATTGTTTTATTTTTTGCCTTTCAAAATTTTTATAATCTACTGATTCATGATATATATCATTAACAAAATCAGTACTACAACAAAGTCTATCTGATATTTTCTTTATATCATCATAATTAGCTTGTTCTGTTAATTGATGTAATTCTAAATAATTTCTTACTCTGTTAGTCAAATAAAGTGTTTTTTCTTCACTCTTTTTTAATAATTCTTTATAATTACAATAATCTTTTATTAATACATTATAAATTTTCATTTGTTTTTCATTTAAAACTGATACGTCAAACTTGTCAGAAATCACTCCCAAAATTTCAGTTACGTTATTAATATCTAAATTATATACATCCATTAAAAAATCAAAAGCATTACCACGAGAGCCACATCCAAGGCAATAAAATAAATGTACTCGTTCATCAACAAAAAATTCATAATATTCTGAATTATTTTTATGAAAAGGACACACATTATAATAAAACTTATTATTTGGATGTACTTTTACTTTGGGCATGTCGTCAATCACTTTATTAGAAAATAAACTGTTAAAATATGATTCAATTATACCAATTAAATAGATATCACTTTTAATTGAAAACATTATTTCATCACTATATTTTAAATCATCATAATTTCTTTCATTCATCATTTTCACCTATTTTACTTTTAATTTCAGAAAGTTTTTTTAAATTTTTAGACATTGATATAACTTGAGATGAAATAGGTAACAATTCATTATCAACAACAACATAGTTTTCTATCTTAACATTTGTTAAATCCATCATTTTTTGTAATTCATCTTGTATATAGTGTAATTGTATACAATGTGGAGACCTATCAACACTTGCAAAAATAATTCTTTTAACTTTCTTTGTTCTAATCATACCTCCTATCTTAGTAATTGCCATATTTATATGTGTCTCCTCCAAGCATAATTCATATATGTTATTTGATATTTGTTCTAACTTTTTAAAGCCTTCTCGTTGCATACTTTTTAAGCAACTACCTACAATTATTATTGTATCATCTACATCATATATATTACTTTTCATTAATATTTTCATAATCTTACTCCTTTATGTTCTTAAATTTTAATAAACTAACTTTTTATAACTACTGTTTTGTGTATAAAAGCTTTTTCTAATTTTTCAAGTTTTAATCATTGGTATTTCTTCTTTCCTAAATTTCACTCAACGCTTAACATTTTAACTGCTTGTTTTATCTCACTATAATTCATATACTTTCCACCTGAACATATTATAGCAAATAAAAAAAGAAAAAGAGTATCTAAACACCTTATAAATGTTAATGAAGTAATTAAATAAAATTTAACTCTGGTATAATAAAACTCTATTAATTCTTATTTATCTATAGTACTCCTATTTTAGAATTATCTTATAATACCTTGTTCCTTCTTTTTCAGCAAGTAATATTCCCCCATTATTTTCTATTACTTTTTTAGAACCTACATTTCCCTTTGATGATTGACCGTATACTTCTTTAAATCCCATTTTCTTAAATTTTTCTAATGCTAATTTCAAAATTTTGGTTCCATAACCTTTTCTTCTTTCTGATAACCTTATCCTATAGTAAAAATTACCTGACCATCTCATCCAATTGTCATCTATTTCAGTTCTTAAACATATTAATCCTATTGGCTTACCATTATCATACATTATATAAGAAATAGTTGGCGTGTCATCATAAGTTACTTTATTATATTTTCTATTAATTTCTTTTTTTAAATAATTCTTAAACTTGTCATACGGAATACCATAAGCCTCATTGGTTGAACCAGATTCCTTTGATGGAATATCCTGAAACATTTCATATTCATCATAAGACATTGTTAAGTCTAACTCCTTTAAATAACATGACACGTATATCACCTTTCTTTTACTACTCTTTCTAATTTATACATTTCTCTAAACATATTATAGCAAATAATAAAGAAAAAAAGTATCTAAATACTTCTATTCTCCACTAGATAATAATTTTTTAATATCTTTTTCTGATAATGATGATAAACTTTCACTATCACTTTTACCTTCTATTAGATTTTCACTAAGAATCTTTTTCTTATCTTGTAGTTCAATAATTCTCTCTTCAATAGTACCTTTAGTTACTAACTTGATAACAGAAACAGTCTTAGTTTGTCCAATACGATGAGCTCTATCTGTCGCTTGATTTTCAACCTGAGGATTCCACCAAATATCTAAGTGTATTACTGTATCAGCCCCTGTTAGATTAAGTCCTGTTCCCCCTGATTTTAAAGTTATTAGGAAACAGTTAGTATCATCATTATTAAACTTATCTACCATATCCATTCTATCTTTACTCTTAACCGAACCATCTATCATATAGTAAGTTATATTATTCTTAGCAAATAGTTCTTTTACATTATCTAAAACTCTTTTAAAACTACTAAAAATTAATATCTTATGATTATTTTCAATACTTTCTTTTACAACTCTTAACAACTCATCAATCTTAATTCTATCACCAGTATAATTTTCATACATAACCGATGGATCAATACATATTTGTCTTAGTTTCATTAATAGTTGTAATATCTTCATTCTGGACTTTTCAAAGCCACCATCTCTTATCATTTCATCCATTTCTTTTTTAGTATCTTTTAAGACTTTCATATAAAGCATTTTTTGTTTATCTGGTAAATCTATATATATTTTATTTTCTATTTTTTTAGGAAGTGACTTAACAACATCACTTTTCTTTCTTCTTAAAATAAATGGTTTAATTTGATTACTTAAGTTATTTAACACTTCTAGTCCTTTTTCATCTACATCTTTGATATTATATTTCTCTCTAAACTTAACTACGCTATTTAAATAACCTGGCATAATAAAGTCAAAGATACTCCATAGTTCGGTAACATTATTTTCAACTGGAGTTCCCGTTAAAGCTATTTTACACTTAGCTTTAATCTTTTTAATTTCTCTAGTCATAGTAGCTTGATAATTCTTAATATTTTGAGCTTCATCTACAACACATAATTCAAAATTCATATCTTCATATTCATCTTTATCATTTCTAATCAGTCCATAACTAGTAATAAAAATATTATATTTATCTTTATTAGCAAATATTTCTTGTCTTTTAGCTACTGTATCTGATACTGCTACATATTTTAACTGTGGTGCAAACTTAGCAAATTCTTTTTCCCAGTTATAAACAAGAGCTGTAGGTACTACAATAATTATCTTAGCTAGAGGTTTTTCTTTTAATATTTGTTTGATAAAAGTAATTGTTTGTAGACTCTTACCTAGTCCCATCTCATCAGCTAAAATAGCACCTAAATCACATTTATATATAGTATTTAACCATTTAACACCATCTTTTTGATAATCTCTTAATATTTTTTCATCATCTTTATCAAAAGAAACACTTAAGTTTTTATACCTTTTAAAGTTCGAAATAAACTCATCAAATAAATTATTAGTTTCAATATTTTTATATTTACTATTCTTTAAACTATCAATATATATAGCTCTATATTTAGGAATAACTGCATCTCCTTCTAAGATATCAGTTTTTGATAAGTCAAGATCTGTTATTAAATTATTTAATTGTTCTAGCTCTTCATTATCTTCTAACGATACTACATTATTATTCTTTAGTTTATAATACTTTTTCTTTTGTTTCAAAGCACTAAATAGACTATTTAAATCTTCTTGATTAATTCCTTCTACACTAAACTTATAAGACATTATTCCATCTTGTCCAATACTAAAGTTACTACTAGTAGAAACATTTTTCAAAACTTTAGTATTATCTATTTTCTTACTAGTAAATACTTGATACTTTTCTGATAGACTTGCAAGTACTTCATCTAAGAAATAATACATCTCATCATCATCTGTCATAATAAAAGAATTTTTATCTTCTATAAATTTATAGTTTAAGATATCTTCAACTACTTCAGCCTCATAATCATTGTCTCTTAAAAAATCCGTCTTATCAAAATAATTAATCTCTTTTCCTTTATAATCTAAGACAATATCACATTTAAGTTTAGAATAAGATATATCAAAGTATAACTTAACACTAGGTTTAGAAGGTAATTCTATTTCTGTTACATTACTATCTATGGTAATATTATTTTTAACATTATTTAATAAGCCATTGTTAAATTCTTTAATACTATTTTTATCAAAGACTAATTCATCTATCTTTCTTTGTCTTAATTGGGTTAGTAAGTCTCTATCTTTTCTATCTAATATATATAGGTTATGATTATAAGTAGCAAATTTATAGTCATAATCTAAAAATCTATAGTTTTCTACATCTTCTAATCTTAAGACGAAGTTACCATCACTATCTTTACTAAGATTATATTCTGTTGGTAAGCCATTATAAATGTTATAAATTGTACCACTACCCTTTATAGTAAATTCCTTTTCTCCTATAATATTTAATATTGTTTCAAATGCTTTAATATCAATTGATATATAACTACTTGCAGAATAATAATATCCACTTCTTTGACTTCCTATCAAGTCACCAAGATATTCAAGTAATTCACTATCTTTATTATCAAAATAAAATTTATTAGGACTATAGGTCAAGTTTTTTCCAAATACATATTCTTTTCTTTCATTATAAGCATCTATAAAATTAGAAGCTTTACTATAAGTAGATAAAGTATACTTTTTCTTATTACCTATCTTTATCTTTAAATAAATATCTCTATAACTAAATTGAAATTCTAAGTTTATATCTAGTCTTTCTTTGATTGTATTTGAATCAATATTTTTATAACTTGCTAGTATTTCTTTTGATAAAGCTAATTTATCTATAAATTCATAACTTGCAATATCTTCATAATCATCTATTAAAACAGCTGCTACATGTTTACACGTCTTAGCTCTTTCAAACTGTGGACAATTACAAGAGTATCCTTCTATATCAGCACCATTATTTTTAATTTTAACGGTATAAATTCTTCTTGATGATTCTGATTTTACACGATATATATGCATAAAACTACTAGCTAATTTAGTAGTATCTTCTTTTTCAATATCACTACTATACCATCTTCCCTTTACAAAGGAGTCTCTTCCTACAATTCCTAATATATATCCATAATTCATCTAATACCTCCAAGAACAATATTTACTATAAAACATTTTTAGCGATAAATTCTATAACATCACTTTCATCTTCTTTGATATTTTCTTTATCCTCACTAGTCATATCTGTAAAATATTTATTTAGTTTTTTATTTACCGATATACTATTAAGTGGATAACCAGGATTAATTTTATCAGTTGGTTTATCTACTAAATAAAAATCATCTTTACTCCATGTATAAGTAGATTCTTTTCCGTTGTTTATTACTGCTATACCATATACCCATCTACAAGTTAATTTGCCAGAAGCTGAATAAGTATGTGCCAAATTAGAATAGTAATCAATCATCTCTTCATCAGTTAGTCTTTTTCCATTAACTCGTCTTACATACATACCAGGTTGTTTATCATCTTTTATATTTTCTATATACAAGTTATCATCCATAGCAAAGACAGGAATATCTATTTCTTTAGCATAACTTCTTGCTTTGATAAGGGCATTTTCAATAGCATTTCTGCCATTTTCAACAACTTCTACTTTCTTATCTAAATCATTTATAGTAATTATTTCAATTCCTTTTTTTAACAATCCATCTTTAAATCTTAAAGCTTTGCTTTCATTTCCAGTAGCAAACAATATTTTCTTATTAAGTAAATGATTCGTATTCTCTTTCATATTCTCCCTCTTTTTTTATATGTGAAGTTGAAAAACTATAATCTTATAAATCTTCTTTATTACAACTCCAACTTGTCACACAATCAAATTTCTTACTCGAGTGGTGTTAACAAGGCTCAATATCTGTTTCATTTTTATCTAAATAATTTCAACTTTAAAGTTTAAGTCTATTCCCACAATTTTAGTGGTTTATTACAATTAAGGCAAGTCTTGCCTTCTAACAGCTACATATTAGTATACAAAAAAAAAGATATATTTACAAACTATTTCTTTAACTTTTCGTCAATATATAAAAGACTGAAATAAAATCAGTCTTTAAATCTTACTTACTATCATTATTACCAAATAATTGGACTAAGTAAATGAAAATATTAATAAAATCTAAGTATAATTGAAATGCTCCATATATAGCTCCATTTTCTTCACCAAGACTATCAAATAGTATTGGTAATTTCTTGACATCATAACCAATATAGCCGATGAACACTAGTATTCCAATAATACAGATTATAAGATCAAACATACTACTTCCAACAAATATATTAATTATACTTGCAACAATTATTGCTAGCAACATCATAAATAGAATAGTTCCCAGTTTATCAAGTGATAATTTAGTAAACATTCCAAATAAAGCAAACAATCCAAACACAAGTGCAGTTACTAAGAATATAAGTATTAAGCTTTTCATATCAAAGGCTATAAATATAGTAGAAAATGTTATTCCTGTTACAAATGAATATAGTAAATAGCAAAATGTTGCCATAGCACTACTCATCTTATGGATACGAGCTGATAAAAAGATAGCCAGTCCAAACTCCACTAGTAACACTACTATATAGCCTGCTCCACTCATTAGATTAATGATAGCATTTTCATAATTAGAAAAAAATGCACCTGTAGCAAACGTTAATAATAATCCTACAAATAACCAACCATATACTTTAGAATATATCTTATTCATCTTCCCCTCCTTCATCTTTAGTATAGCATATTTCTATTCTTTTACCAATTAATTTATGACTTTCTAAGAATTAAAATAAACTTATCTCCAAATTTTCTCTCCTTTAGAACAGAGTAATAATCACTATAAATAAGTTTATCTTTACTATCACTTTCTAAGATAACTAAACCATTATCAATTAACAAATCATACCTTTCAATTAGAATAAGAGCATCCTTAATAAAACTAGTTTTATAAGGTGGATCTATAAAGATTAAACTATATTTATCATTAGTCTCTTTCAAAAAAGTTCTAAAATCTTTTAGATAAACTTTGCCATTTTCTATATTTAGTTTTGCTAAATTTTCATTAATTGTTTTAACTGCTACTTTATTACTATCTATAAAAGTGCAAGCACTAGCTCCCTCACTCATTGCCTCCAAGCCTAAATTACCACTACCAGCAAACAAGTCTAAACAATTACTATTATCTATATAGTTTTGAATCATAGCAAACAATGATTCTTTCACTCTATCCATAGTAGGACGAGTACCAACTATATCAAAGCCAATAATATTTCTTCCCTTATATTTTCCACTAATTATCTTCATCTTTTATTTCTCCTAAACACTTGTTACATGAAAATATTAAAAGATTAAGTCTATTTTCTAATTGCTTATATCTTTTATATTTATTATTATTATATATTTCTTTTCTTAGATTATTGTTATAAGTCTCATGATACATCTTTATTTTATTAACCAATTCAACATCATTATATATATCGTCTAGGCTATTTTCTATCTCTTTTTTTATTGTAGAATTATCAATCATATAAATAAGTTCTTGATAAGTATTTAGCAAATTTATCACCACCAGCAATATTATAACAAATATATTAAGGAAGTAACACTACTTTTAACCTTTTGTAGTAAGAAGTCCCTCACCTCTAAGGTGGGGATGAATTGCGTTTACTTATGCTTGAAGAATACTAAAATTCATGATATAACAAAGTCAGTCGATAAAGAAGTGTGATATACGATGGAATTAG
>JABLTS010030519.1_pt1 | contig 36214 bp, 25 predicted proteins | sample 7160081 | NCBI WGS metagenome assembly JABLTS01 (sample SAMN14651231, study PRJNA627086) | human gut metagenome | isolation source: feces | host: Homo sapiens | reverse complement strand
GTACCATCTTTACGAACCTTTGTCAGCTGACGCGCCAGCTTGTGAGCCAGTGCGATCGGATATGGCATATATTCTTCTGTTTCATTGGTTGCATAGCCAAACATCATACCCTGATCGCCTGCACCAATGTCATCTGCATCCGGATCAATGCCTTCTTTTGCTTCAAGTGCCTTGTCAACACCCATTGCAATATCCGGTGACTGCTTGTCAAGTGCCACCATAACGGCACAGGTATTACCATCGAAGCCTTTTTCAGAGCTGTCATAGCCGATTTCTACTACGGTATCTCTTACAATCTGTGCAATATCTACATTGGCCTTTGTTGTAATTTCACCCATAACCATCACAAATCCTGTATTGGTTAATGTTTCACAGGCAACTCTTGAATATGGGTCCTGTGCATATAATGCATCCAGTACTGCATCAGAAACCTGATCGCAGATTTTGTCCGGATGTCCTTCTGTTACTGATTCTGAAGTAAATAATCTTTTCTCCATGAATTCTTTCTTCCTTTCTTTCCTCGGGCTTTTTATGTCCCTGTAAACTGTTAAACGCTGCTTCTGGTACTTCTCCTGAAACTGAAAAACGAGCCCCTCAGACAGGACTCGTAATCTATGTAAGATCCGTAATCCTCTTATTGTTCGACCTGCCGCAAAAGCAGGATAGTCGCTCAGGTTGGCACCTTCCATATCTTACCATATGGGGTTGCCGGGCTTCATCGATCCTATGTATCTCCACCGCTCTAAATAAGGGACATCTTAAATTATTCAGTTAATCATTCATACGTATGTATATTACACAATCTATGGGCATTGGTCAAGTACTTTTTATTGACTTTTTATCCCCTCAACCATATAATGAAGCTACCGGAAAATTTATACTTTTGTAAAGGAGATTTCAAGGATGATCGACAATACACAGAAGAAAAATATTTTTATTTTTGATGCCGCTGAAGGCATGGTTTTATCACAGGATATTATGACTTCCACCGGTCATCTTATTGCTGCAAAAGATACCGTTTTGACTTTAGATATGATTGCAAAAATCTCTGAGTACAATGTCTTAAAAATTAATGTATATGAGGAAGCTGCCGCACAGCCTGAGCAGCCGGAAGTTCTGGAACAGATGACTTACTATGAAAAAATTAAGCAGAGCCAGAATTTCGAACATTTTAACGAAACTTTTATTGATGGTATTAATGATTTGAAGACAGAATTAAATGACATTGTCATTAACCACGAAACAATTGATACGACTGCGCTGTTAAAGAATACCGAAAAAATTCTTGCAGAATATACGAATACTCTCCAGATTTTCGATATGCTCCACTGTATGCGTGATATGGACGATTTAACATATGTCCACTGCATTAATGTTGCCATTATTGCCTCCATTCTTGGAAAATGGCTCGGCTATTCTGAGGAAGATGTAAAGGTGCTGACTTTATGCGGTATTTTACACGATATCGGAAAGCTTTTAGTTCCAAATGAAATTTTAAGCAAACCGGACCGGCTGACCGCTAACGAATATGCCATTATTAAAGAGCATGTCAACTTAGGCTATCAGATTGTAAAGGATGCCGATATTGATGAGCGTGTTAAATCTGCAATTTTACTACACCATGAAAAATGCGACGGCTCCGGATATCCAATGGGTTTAAAGTCAGAAGACATTCCTGATTTTGCAAAGATTATTACAATTACAGATATCTACGATGCCATGACCTCTTCCCGCATATACAGAAAAGCCCTCTGTCCATTCCACGTTGTACGGGATATGGAACAGGATGCTTTTACAAAATTTGACCCGAAGTTCAGCCTTCCGTTCTTAAAGAATGTCGCCACTTCTTATATCGGAAATAATGTCAAACTTTCTGATGGCCGCACCGGCGAAGTCGTTTTAATTAACGGACATGCCCTGTCACGCCCGATTGTAAAGTGTGAAGGCAATGAATTTGTAGATTTATCAAAAGAACGCAATTTAGAGATTGTTGCAGTATTACAGTAACTTTTCTCCCTAAACAAAACAGGCCGGTACCGTCTGATTCATCAGACGGTACCGGCTCATTTTATATGCTGTTACTGTTCGTGCAGGTATTTTTCGCGCGTTGCCAGTCCGCCGCGGATATGGCGCTCTTTTTTGTTGACATCAAGCACCTTGCGCGCTTCATTTGCAAGCGCCGGATTGATTCGTGTCAGACGCGCCGTCACATCTTTATGTACGGTGCTTTTGCTGACACCGAATTTACGCGCGGTCTGGCGCACGGTTGCTTTGGTTTCGATAATATATTCCGCCGTCTTTACTGCCCGTTCTTCGATATATCCTTTCATGCAATATCCTAAAGTTTGTTTGTATATCCTATTCGGACAACGGAAAATATATGCCTGCTTCTTACAGCCTGCCAGCCACAAAAATGAGGACAGCCACAAAAGAAGTTCTTATTTACAGTTTTGTGAAATATTGTCCTCTACTTTTTGAAGCAATACGAAAAGCTGCTCCGCTTCTTTCTCTGAAAGATTACTGCAATAAATTTTATCGGTTTCTTCAAATATCTGCTGTACTTTTTTTGCGATGTCCGTTCCCTTGTCTGTCAGGGCAATCAGCCATGAACGGCGGCAGTCGGGATTACTTTCCCGCACAAGCAGTCCTGCCTGCTCCATTCGGTCAAGTGTCCTTGACATCGTGGTTACATCTAAAAGGCAGGCATCCGCAAGTTTTTTCTGTGTCATACTGCCTTCAAAAAGCAGTTCTTTTAAAATGCGCGGCTGTCCCTGCCCCACTGTAAGCCCCAATGCGATAAACTGCGGCCGCATTAATCTCTGCCGCAGCACTTCTATCTTAAATAATTCATTCCGAATCTGTTCTTTTTTCATACTTTCCTCTTTTCTATAGATATTTGCGACACCTGCGGCGTAAATATCTGTATGGACGAGTTTACTGGCAATCTACGATAATGGCAATTTGCTTTACCTGAAAGCAAATTGCCGTATGAGCAATCTCTCGCATATGAATTGCTCATACTTCATACTAATCTTCATTCCGCAGGCATTTTAATGCCGTAGGAATCGCGAACTGAATCTATTCAGTTCTGCGATAAAAAGCGGCTTTGTGACGCCTGAGGCACAAAGCGCTGTGTGAAAAATCTTAGATTTAAGGATTTTTCACATTATTCCAATTCAAACTGTCCCGTATACAACCTGTAGTATCTGCCCCGCTGTTCTAACAATTCCTCATGACTGCCGCGCTCTATGATTTCGCCCTTTTCCAGTACCATGATTGCCTTGGAATTACGGACGGTTGACAGGCGGTGTGCAATGACAAATACCGTTCTGCCTTCCATAATCGCATCCATGCCCTTTTCAATCAGCCGCTCGGTGCGTGTATCTACAGAACTGGTCGCTTCGTCTAAAATAAGCACCGGCGGTTTGGCAACTGCCGCTCTCGCAATCGCAAGTAACTGGCGCTGCCCCTGCGAAAGATTACTGCCGTCTGCATACAGCATTGTATCATAGCCGTCCGGCAGTCTGCGGATAAAGGAGTCCGCATTGGCAATGCGTGCTGCCTCATAAACTTCCTCGTCAGTCGCATCTAACTTGCCGTATCGGATATTGTCCGCAATCGTTCCCGTAAATAAATGCGTATCCTGAATAACCATTGCCAGTGAGCGGCGCAAATCGTCTTTTGCAATCTGCTGAATGTCGATACCGTCATAGGTAATCGTTCCCGACTGGATTTCATAAAAACGGTTAATCAGGTTGACAATCGTTGTTTTTCCCGCACCGGTTGAACCGACAAATGCGATTTTCTGTCCCGGTTTTGCAAAAAGAGAAATGCCGTTTAATACGCGCTTTTTATCGGTGTACCCAAAGACTACATTTTGAAAACGCACATCACCTTTTAATTCAACATAGCGGAAGCCGCCGTTTTCCGGCACTTTCCATGCGTAATCCGGTGTGCTTTGTTCACATTCTGTCAGTGTGCCGTCCGCATTTTTTATAACGTGACATAAATGCACGTTACCTTCGTCCACTTCCGGCTGTTCGTCCATCATGTCAAAAATGCGTTCCGCACCGGAAAGCGCAGACAACAGGAAATTGACCTGCTGGGTAAACTGATTTAACGGCATTGCACTCTGGCGCACATATACCAGATATGCCGAAAGACTTCCCAAATCCATCAGTCCCCGGATTGCAAGCAGGCCGCCCGCGCAGGCAGACACCGCATAATTCAGATAGGAAAGACTGACAATGGTTGGTATCATCATACCGGCAAAGGACAGAGCATTGGTGGACTGCTTTCTGAAATTTTCACTGAGTTCACAAAAACGCGCATAGTCTTTTGCTTCGTGATTGAAGACCTTTTCGACCTTCTGTCCCTCTGCCATTTCCTGTACAAATCCGTTAATTTTGCCGAGTTCCTCCTGCTGCCGGTTAAAATATTTTTTGCTGTGCTTTCCGTTTAAGCGGATAACCACAAACATAACAATTAAAAATACCACAACAATCAGCGACAGCCGGATACTGAGTACCATCATCATTATCACCGTACCAAAAAGCATCATGAAACTCTGGATAATCATTGCAAAGCTGTTGTTCATCGCTTCCTGTACGGCATCGACATCGTTGGTGAAGCGGCTCATTAATTCGCCGTGTGTATGCGCATCAAAATACTGCAGAGGCAGTTTTTGTACATGTGCAAATAAATCACTTCGGATTTCACGGATGACTTTCTGCGAGGTCTTCACCATTAAACGGTTGTATCCGAGCGTTGCCAGCGCGCCGCACAGATACATCACGCCCATTGCCGCAACGGCACGCACCAGTCCGTTTAAATCTCCCGGAACGATAAAACGGTTAATGACCGGCTTTAAAAGATATGTTCCCGTAATATTGGCTCCGGCACTGATAAGTACCAGCAGGGCAACCAGCAAAAAGGACCATTTGTGCATGCCTAAATATACCAGCAGATGCCGGATTGTCTTTTTCGTGTCTTTCGGTCTTTTATATCCTACATATTTTGCCATTATAAATCCGCTCCTTCCTTCTGGGATTCGTAAATTTCCTGATAAATGCGGTTGGAAGCAAGCAGGCTTTCATGTGTACCGATACCGCTTACCCTTCCGCCGTCCAAAATAATAATCTGATCCGCATGGCGCACGGAAGATATGCGCTGTGCAATAATAATTTTTGTCATATCAGGCAGTTTCTCTGCAAGTCCTTCGCGGATTCTGCTTTCTGTCGCCGTATCAACCGCGCTGGTTGAATCGTCTAAAATCAGTACCTTCGGCTTTTTTAAAATGGCTCTTGCAAAGCACAGGCGCTGTTTCTGACCGCCGGACACATTGACACCGCCCTGTCCCATTTCGGTCTGATAGCCGTCCTGCAGGCGGTCAATAAATTCATCGACACAGGCAATTTTGCAGACTTCTTCAAGTTCCGTCATGGAAGCGTTTTCATCGCCCCATTTTAAGTTATCAAGCATTGTTCCAGAAAACAGTGTATTTTTCTGAAGTACCATAGCAATCGCATCTCTTAAATGCTGCATCGGATAATTTCTGACATCAACGCCGTCCACCTTTACCGTTCCCCGCACGGTATCATAAAGACGCGGAATCAGCTGGACAAGCGTGGTTTTTGCCGCACCGGTCTGACCGATAATTCCTACTGTCTGACCGGCTTTAATATGAAATGATACATCGGAAAGCACATATTCTTTTGCTTCTTCCTTATATTTAAACCACACATGGTCAAATTCGATTTCGCCGCGCTCTACGCTGATGTCCTTTGCATTTTCATCGGTTAAATCTATTTTTTCATCGATGACCTCAAGGATACGCGCGCCGGATGCTAAGGAACGTGTCATCATTAAAAATACGTTGGACATCATCATCAGCGAATTTAAAATGAGCAGGACGTAGCTTAAAAATCCGGTCAGTTCGCCGATACCGAGCCTGCCCTCATGGATCAGATAACCGCCGAATAACAGCAGGGACAGTATTGTTGCGTACATAACAAACTGCATGGCAGGCATATTTAACACGGCAATGCCAAATGCTTTTTCGGATTCTTTTTTCAGATTAAGATTTGCTTCTTCAAATTTTGCGATTTCATAATCGCCCCGCACATAGGCTTTGACTACACGGACTGCCGTCAGATTTTCCTGAATCGTGCGGTTCATGCGGTCTATCGCAAACTGCATTTTGGAATAGAGCGGACGTACATTTACAATAATGCAAATGAGTAACACGGCAAGTACCGGCAGTGCCACGAAAAATACGAGCGCCAGTGTTGAATTAATGGAAAATGCCACGCCCGTTGCAAAAATCAGCATGACCGGACTTCTGCCAAACGGACGCATACCGGTTGAAACGGCATTCTGAATATTCGTGACATCGCTTGTTAGACGTGTCACAATCGACGATACCCTGAAATGGTCGATATTGGCAAATGAATACGACTGCAATTTTTCGTATTCGGCTTCACGCAGGTTTGCGCCCAGTCCCTGCCCGGCAAGCGCCGCAAAACGGGCGCTTCCGATGCCAAGCACCAGTGCCGCCGCCGCACAGAGTACCATTTGAAATCCTTTTTGATAGATGTATCTTTCATCGCCTGTCGCAACACCGGTGTCAATCAGATCCGCCATAATCATCGGAACCATTAACTCCAGCACCGCTTCCACCGCGATGCAAAACAATGCCAGAAAGGCATATTTCTTATACTGTTTCATATAAGAAAAGATTCTCTTTAACATTTATTGCACCTCCAACTGTTGTATGTGCAACAATTGTAGATTCAAGTTTTTGGAATGTCAAGAGGATTTTTGCAACTTTTCCAACCCAAAATAGCCCTGTTTTTGCAACTTTTCCAACCTTTTTTGAATAAAAAATGCAACTTTTCCAACTTTTTTATAAATTTCATTCTATATATTGTGCATTGCTTTACCTCTTAAAATACAAAAAGATGAAACTCTGCACTACATTTCTTGCAAAGTTTCATCTTTTAATTTCTATACCACTTTCTGTTCACTCCCCGGAGCTGCCACACCCTCTCCGTCCCATGTACAGGAATAAGCCGAAGTTAAATGGACGAGCGCTGTGGCATTTCCGGTGCAGGATACACCTCTTCACCTTTTTCTGTATTGCAAAGTGACACTGATTTACGGAACAAAATAATGCCTGCTACAAATAAAACCGCAATCATGCCTACACCGGCGTTGATGTTTCCGGTTATCTGCGATACAAGGCTTACAATCGTTGTTCCCATAAATGATGCGCCTTTTCCGCAGATGTCCATCAGTCCGAAATATTCTCCGGACTTTTCGGCAGGAATGATTTTTGTAAAATATGAACGGGACAACGCCTGAATTCCACCCTGAAACATTCCAACCAGTACCGCAAGTATCCAGAACTGAATCTGGCTCTTTAAAAATACGGCAAAGATTGCAATTCCAAGGTAAGCAAAGATACACACGGTAATCAGGCGGCAGGTTTCCATTCTGCCGGATAATTTTCCGAAAAGTATTGCGCACGGAAATGCAACCAGCTGCGTAACAAGCAGTGCCAGTAAAAGTCCTGTGCTGTCCAGCCCCAGTGCAGAGCCGTATGCCGTTGCCATGTCGATAATCGTGTATACACCGTCTATGTAAAAGAAAAATGCCAGCAGAAACATAAAAATATGTTTTTCTTTGCGGATATTGCCAAAGGTCTGTCCCAGACGGCAGAAGCTTTCTTTTACCGCGTGTTTCTGCTTTTCCACATAAAATTTCTGTTCATATCCTTTTAATAGCGGAAGCGACATCACAAGCCACCATGCGGCAATAATTAAAAATGCAATCATCATTGACATTTCCATGCTGATACCGATTTTTCCGCTGCCAAGCACAAGCACCAGACAGACAATAAACGGCACACAACTTCCGATATATCCCCATGCATACCCTGCCGAAGAAACATAGTCCACGCGGTCTTCGTCTGTCACATCACCAAGCATGGAATCATAAAAAATCAGGCTGCTTGAAAATCCGACTTTTGCAATAATGTAAATAACCAGAAATAACAGCCAGCCTTTTGCAAGTCCAAGCAAAGCACAACTGGCTACGCCTGTTAAAATCGCCGCCGTAAAAATCGGCTTTTTAAACCCTTTGGTATCCGCCATGGTTCCGAGCACCGGACCTGCAAGTGCTACAAGAATCGTGCCAACCGATGCCGCATATCCCCAATATGCCAGATAGTCCACCGATGAAATCCCGGCATTGCCTGCCAGATAATTAAAATAAATCGGTAAAATTGTCGCAATCAGCAATGTAAATGCTGAGTTTCCCACGTCATACAAAATCCAGTTTCTTTCCTTTTTTGTTAATTTCTTTCCCATTTTCTGCTCCATTTCTAAGTGATATACGTTCTGCCGTTTGTTTACCCGCACATTTCCAGCGGCTCATCTTTTTCTTTTCCGCCAAAGGTCAGACCATACCGCTTATCGAACGGAATTTTTCCCGATGCGCTGTCCTCATACTCATCAATTAGCCGCTCCGCCAGCTTTTCGGCATCGCGGTAGAGCTGCATCAGCATCTGGGTGCTGTCCGTGCATTGCGGATTTTCGCTGTAATTGACTAACAGACCGTGCATTTCCTTATAATTTCCCGTTGCCTTTAACAGACCGTAAATCAAAAAACGCTTAAAATAGGATGGAGCTATTAAAAGTTTATTATTGGTAATCATGCCCTGTAATGCCTGCTCTGCCTGCTGTGGCGTTACATTTTTATAAAACGGACTGATAACCTCGGCATTTTTCAAAGTAGGATGAATATGCCCCGTCAGATTGTGTGTCAGCGGATTAAACCCGTCCGTCAGCATTAATTTACGGTCGAATTCCACTTCGATTTCCGTATGGCTGACCCCGCTTTCCGCAATTTTTTCATCAATGTAGCCGTGACAGCTGACGTCCAGTGCAAAATGACAGCAAAAGCCGTAAATATACGCTTCACACGCTTCCTTATTTTCCGCTTTCTGCATCACCAAGGATGCCTGCCTGAAAAATTCAATGCCCGGACGGTCGTGCATCGCATATCCGACCTGATTGACCGGATTTGCAAAGAGTGGTTTGTAATAAAACAAAATATCCGGTCCATGCAGTCCGATATCATATAATTCCTTGTACTTTTCTATAATTTGTTTGGGCTTTCCTGTGAGATTACGATAAACCTCCTGCCCCATTCTGTAATGTGCATATGTTGATGGCATATTTCCTCCATTCCGATTTTCCGAGCAACCTTGTTGCGAGGTGGCGATGAGAAACTCGCGCAGGCGATTTCTCATCTGCCAACAGGGTTGTTTGTTTTCGCTCTTTATATTATTTAGTTTATCCCAGGCTTTGTAAAATTTACTACCTTATTACAGTAAAATATCCGTAAATTTTTTTGAAATGTATGTAAAAAGGCAAAAAATATCTTCCCTGCTGGTTTTACCCGGTAAGGAAGATACTTTTTACACGCTCATCGCTGTCCTGCCTTTGCGCGTGCTTTTTTCCAGCCGCTTACAGCAGTAAATAAATGCCGGTATCAGAAAGATGTCGGCGGCTATCCATGCACACGGATTGGCAAGACATGCACCGGTGTAGCCCGTTTTCGGCACAAGCAGGACTGCAGCAAAGGTTCTTGCCGCCATTTCAAATACGCCTGCAAGAATCGCAAATACTGAAAAGCCCATACCCTGTATGCAGAAACGCACAACATTGACAAAGGTCAGTGGAATATAAAACAGCGCACTATATAAAATAAACTGATATGTCAGATGAATGATTTCCACTTCATTTGCATCGACAAACAGCAGGGCAATGTAATCGGCAAAGAAATACAGCAGTATCAGCGCACCCACGCTGTAAACCGCACCGATAATGCCTGCTGCACGGATTCCTTTTCCAAGGCGCTTTAATTTGCCCGCACCGACATTCTGCCCGCCGTAGGTTGCCATAGTGGAACCGAGCGCATCAAATGGACAGCACGTAAATGTAAAAATCTTACTGCCGGCGGTCATCGCCGCTACATACGTTGCACCGAGCGTATTGACGGCGGTCTGCAAAATAACACTGCCGATTGCCGTAATTGAATACTGAAGCCCCATTGGAATCCCGTTCATGCAGAGATTGATCATATACCGTTTTCCCGCCCTGCGGTCCTTTGCCGAAAGCTTTAAAACCTCGTAGCGTTTATTCATATAAATCAGACAGGCAACACCCGATACAAGCTGTGAAATATCGGTTGCCACAGCTGCTCCCGCGACACCGATTTTAAGTCCCTGAATCAATACAAAATCCAGAATAATATTTAACACTGCCGAAAACACCAGAAAGATGACCGGTGTCTTGCTGTCCCCCAGCGCACGGATAATGCTCGATACAATATTATATAAGAATACGGTCGGAATCCCGGCAAAAATAATGACAATGTACGCATACGCATATTCATAAATGCTCTCCGGCGTGCGCATTACCGTCAGAATATTCCGGCAGAAAAAGACGGAAAGCGCCGTCAGCACAATGGAAAATACAATGCTTAATAAATAGCCGTTGTATACATAGCGCCTGAGCTGTTCATATTTCTGCGCACCAAACTGCTGTGCCACGGGAATGGCAAATCCACCACACACGCCCATGCAGAAACCAATAATCATAAAGTTAATACTGCTTGTTGCACCGACACCTGCCAGCGCATCAACCCCCAGTGTTTTTCCTACAATCATCGTATCCACCAGATTATAAAACTGCTGGAACAGCATACCAAACAGCATCGGTATGGAAAATCCCAGAATCAGCTTCATCGGTGAACCCTCTGTCATATTCTTCGTCATGAGAAACCTCCGTAATTACTTGATAAACACATTCTGTACAGAATCATCAGCTGTTTTGTTCAATACACCGGATAAATGCTTCTCCATACCGTGCAAATTTATTTTCACCGACACCGTTGACATCAAGCATCTCCTGCTGTGTATGCGGCATTTTATGACACATGTCAATCAGTGTCTTATCCGAAAAGATAATGTACGGCGGTAAATTTTCTTCTCTTGCAAGTGTCAGACGCAGCTGCTTTAACACACCAAAAAGCGCAAGCTGCTTTGGCGAAAGCGTATCGGTTGCACGGCTTTTTGCCGTTTTGACCTTTGCCTCTGCCATTTTTTCCGTCCGTTCTGACCAGCGGATTGAAAAAGAAGCGCCCTCATCTAAAAGTTCTTCGCATGTTTTATCCAGCTTGATTATTCTATAGATGTCCGGCGTTTCTGTCAAGTACCCTTTTAAAAGCAGTTCTTCTGCAACCGCCTTTAGCTGCGCTTCGCTTGTTTTGCTCTGGATTCCGAAGGTTTCATAGCGGCTGACACCGTAACTTTTTAACTTTGCGGTATTTGAACCTCTTAAAATGCCCATAATCACTCCCATTCCATACCGCTGTCCGCTCTCCCGGATACAGGCAATCATATCCCTGCAAAGCACCGTAACGTCTTTTTCTTCAAAGGAAGCATTGCAGTTGCCGCAGTTGCCACATTCCCTGCGGTTTGTATACTCCCCGAAGTAATTGAGCATATATTCCCGCAGACATTCTTTAGTTGCACAGTAAAAACGCATTTTATTTAAACGACGGATATCATTTTCTCTGATAACATCTAAATCGTCCTGCGTAAATTCAGTATTCTGCCCTTTCTGTTCAATCAGAAATTCATGAATAACCACATCCTGCGGCGAATAAAACAAAATGCACTCGGCAGGCTCACCGTCACGTCCGGCACGCCCCGCCTCCTGATAATAATTCTCAATACACGCGGGCATATTGTAATGCAGGACAAAACGCACGTTGGATTTGTCAATACCCATGCCGAATGCGTTGGTCGCCACAATCACCTGCGCCCTGTCGTAGATAAAATCCTCCTGGCTTTCTTTGCGGGTGTCATTGTCCAGACCCGCATGATAGCGCACCGCAGCAATGCGGTTTTTACGCAGCATCAGATATACATTGTCCACATTTTTTCTTGTAGAACAATAGATAATACCGCTCTCGCCCTTGTGTTTTTCCAGATAATCCAGAATTTCGGCATCCTTCTGCTTTGTTTTGCGCACTTCAAAATACAGATTTTTCCTGTCAAATCCGGTGATTAATACTTCCGGATTCTGCAGTCCTAAAATACACTGGATATCTTCTTTAACCGTCTGCGTTGCCGTTGCCGTAAATGCACTGACAACGGGACGTTTCGGAAATCGCTTTATCAGATTGACAATTTTTAGATAGCTCGGTCTGAAATCCTGTCCCCACTGGGAAATACAGTGCGCTTCATCGACTGTAATCATGGAAATGTCGGCATTCATGACAAATTCCAGAAAGCGGTCGGTTTCAAGGCGTTCCGGTGCAACATATACAATTTTATACCGCCCGCACATTGCATTGTAGAGTGCCTTTGTAATCTGTGTTTCCGTCAGGGCGCTGTTTATATATGCCGCATGGATTCCGGCATCGTTTAATGCTTTCACCTGGTCAATCATCAGGGAAATAAGCGGCGATACCACTACCGTAATTCCCGGAAACATCAGTGCCGGAACCTGATAGCAGATCGATTTTCCCGCGCCGGTCGGCATAATGCCCAGTACGTCCTGCCCCCGCAGAATCGCATCAATAATTTTTTCCTGGCCTTCCCTGAAACTGTCGTAACCAAATACCTTCTTTAATACTTCTAGTTTTTCCAAAATCTTCCTCATTCTGCCGCAAGGGCGGCTTTTACTTCGTCTGTAATCTGTGCGCCGCCATTTTCCTGCCATGACCGCACAAAAATATCAAAATATTCCGGCGGTTCTTCGCCGCAGATGATTTTTAAATAGGCTTCTTTTTCATTTTCCTTTAATTTCCACCACTCCGACTTCATGGTTTTAGTGGTTTTAAAATACAAAGACGGTACTGTAATCACCGAGCCTTCCCGGATTGCCTCACACGCCTTAATCCGTGTCATATACGCCGCCCACGCATCGGTTCCCGCGGACTCTTTATTTTCCATATAATTTTTACATGCAGTATAATAAGACTTTTCAAGCAGCTTTAAATCGTCTTCCTGCTTTTCGCCGGAAAAAACTGCCGCAATATCCTCATAGCACAGCTCCAGCGCATTGTTATAATCCACATTGATTGCCAGCGGTCTTGCCGTGGGTTCTACATTTAACTGATAATATTTTTCAAATTCTTCGGACGAATCACACTCATAGCGGATTTTGTCAAACATTACACTGATCATCTTCGCGGCAATTTCAGGGTGTTCGTAACCCTTCCTTACAACCACATATTTATATGCCGGATTCTGGCTGTGATACGAGGTATTGCCCTGCGCATCCGTCGCTATCAGATACGGCTGCCAGTCCGGCTTTTCAGACTGCGCTACAGCACTGACCGCAGATGCCAGCGGATTATTTGCCGCCCACCACGGTCCGAAAAACGAGCCGCATTTTCCCTGTTCTATCATTTCAATCAGATTCGATGTTGTATGTATCAAAAAATTTTTTTCAAGGATTCCTTCATTATAAAGTGTATGCACATATGAAAGCGCCGCTTTGGCTTCGTCTGTCACCGAACCGTATACCACCTCGCCGTCATCACCTGTAATCCACTGCTTTGGGTATGCTCCATAGGAAGCAAAAATCAAATCGAGCAGATATTCACTGCTGTAGCCGCACTCGCCTGCAATCTGTGTATCACAGACCAGTCCCGCGGTTTCTTCCCCACCCATTTGATTATCTATAAACTGACGTACAATTTCAACCACATCTTCTATGGTCTGCGGTGCCGAAAGTCCCAGCGTATCCATCCAGTCTTTCCGTAGCCACACAAGATTCGGTCCGTCCGTAATATTCGTTTCGGGCAATGCCATAATTTTACCATCAAATGTCACGCTGTCTATCAGGTCTTCGCCGTAGCTGGCATACATTTCACGTATTCTGTCACTGATACAGTTCTGATACGATACCGTCAGGTCTTCTATCATATCATTTTCGATAAGCGTTTCCAAGTCCTCATAATTGCTCACAAGCATAATATCCGGCAGTTCATTCATTGCAATCGCCATGCTCACGTTGGTATCATACTGCTTATCGGCTTCTTCAAAAACATCCCTGTTCTGGACATTAATCACTTCCTTAATATACCGCGTATACGCATTGTCTTCATACGTATCCCCCGCCGGCATATTGGAATTATTCGTGCTTATCATCTTTCCCAGTGTATACACAACCGTTTCGGGATACGCGCTAAACGGCGACGATACCGCAGCCTGCATCTGCTCTGCATATTCCTGCCGCGAGGACAAAACACGATTAGCCGGGCTGTTACACCCGGCTAAAATCCCACCCGCAGCTCCCGCCGCCAGCAGACACAAACAAAATTTTTTAAATCCTTTTATCATTCCACACACTCCACAGGCATTTTACAGAAATCAGCCGCCCAACCATCCGCACAGGCTTTTTCACAAAGATAAGCCGAAGTCAAGCGACAGCGGTGAGGCGTTCTTTGTGAAACACCCACGCCGCAACCGTCACAGGCTTTTTGCAGAGATAAGCCGAAGTCAAGTAACACGTTGAGGCGTTCTCTGCAAAAAGTCGTCACCCTTTGACCGCTCCCGACATGCTCTCATTATAACACTTCTGCATGAAAATGAACAGCACTGCAATCGGAATTGAGATGCAGACTGCTCCTGCGGCAAAACAGGTGTACCAGCTGTCTACATATTCCTTTTCAAGCATCTGCCACAGACCAATTGCCACCGTATAATAATCGGCATTGGCACGGCATATTACTCTTGCAAAGATGAAATCCACCCATGGTGCGATAAAGGTCGTGAGCACCGTGTATACTATAATTGGCTTACTAAGCGGTATAGTGATTTTTGTAAACACCTGCCATTTGGTAGCACCATCCAACATAGCCGCTTCATCAATCGTTTTTGGAATTGTGTCAAAAAATCCTTTTGCAATATAAAACTGGATTCCGGACGAACCGGAGTAAACCAGTATCAGTGCCACACGAATCATGGAGCCTTCTGAAAGTCCAACTGCTTTTAAAATATAGTAAACCGCAATCATCGCCATAAATCCCGGAAACAGTCCGAGTATCATTGCAATATTCATCATCGGCTTTCTTAAACGAAAGCGCAGGCGCGACATACAATATGCCACGGACAATACAAAAAATGTTGAAATAATGCAGGAACAGATTGCAATAAACAGCGTATTGCCAAACATTCTCGGAAAATTTAAAATTCCGGTATCCGTAAATAATTTGATATAATTGTCAAACGTATATTTTTTCGGAAAAAATGACGAGGTATAAGCACCTTTCTGTGCGCGGAAGCTTGTAAGGATAATCCAGAACAGCGGACTGACCCAGATAATTGCAAGCACGCTTAAAAACAGATGCACCAGTATATTGTTGATTTTCTTTTTTCGTTTCATTGAAATCCCTCCTCGTCTTTATAGGATTTCGTCCGTCTGTATACAAGCAGCGAACCGATTGCCAAAAATACAAAGGTCATAATTCCGATAACGGCACCCAGATTGTAATACTGGTAATCCACCGTCATCTTATACAGCCATGTAACCAAAAGGTCTGTTTTGCCCGCGGTATTGCCTGACAGCACCGGGTCGCCCTTTGTTAAAAGATAAACAATGTTGAAATTATTGATATTTGCTGTGAATGTCGTAATCAGATATGGTGTTGTCACAAACAGCATATACGGCAATGTAATTTTAAAGAAACGGATTACCGGACCGGCACCATCCACTTCTGCCGCTTCGTAAAGCTCCAGTGGGATATTCTGTAGAATTCCCGTAACCTGCATCATCGTATATGGAATACCAATCCACAGATTAACAACGATTACCGTTATTCTCGCCCATGCGACGTTAGAGAAAAACGGCAGGGACTTCTGAATCCAGCCCGCATTTTTTAACATTACATTGATAATGCCGTCCTGACTTAGCATACTGCGCATAACAAGCAGGGACACGAACTGTGGAATGGCAATCGACAAAATAAAAATCAGCCGCCAAAAGCCTTTGATTTTTGTTCCCTTCCTATTAATAAGCAGCGCCAGCAGCATGCCTAAGATGTAGTTTAAACCTGTTGCAAATACCGCCCAGACAATTGTCCAGCCAAGCACAGACCAGAATGTTTTTCCGAACGTTCCGCTCACATCAAACATCTGCCGGAAATTTTCCAGCCCCACCCAGTCAAACAGAACAAGATGGCTGTTTACTTTGCTGTAATTTGTAAACGCCATGGCTATCATAAATATCAGCGGCAGAATCGTAAAAATCAAAATGCCGCCAACCGGCAGTGTCAGAAGCAGTTTGTGCAGATTTTTATCAAACAGGGACTTAATGTCCTCTGCAAATGTTGTCACCGGCTTATTTTTTTCAATACAGACCTGTGCCTGATACGCACTTTTTACTGCACCTGCCCACACACAGATAAATGCGGCACAAATAAATAAAACTGCAATGCCATAAAGTAAAATTAACAGGGAGTTATCTCCCTGAACATATTCATAGACGCCCAGTGTTTCATTCCACACTTCTCCCTGTTCTTTTTCACCAAGGCCCGGCAGTGCCAGAAGGCACTGCCAGCCATAGGCTGCCATAAAGAATAGGAAAGCTGCTTCTGTGAAAAGGAATAAGATTCCTTTGATAAATTGTTTTCTGAGGATATTGCCAAGTCCCATCACAATTGCTGAACTTCTTGTGAGCCAATCTCCCTTTTTGAACGCATTAACCAATTCCATACGCAACCTCCAAACGCTGTGCGCGTTTTATTTCTATTTTACAATTGATGTATTAATCAATTTGTAAAAATCTTCTGTCTTTTCTGCTGCATTATCCAGTGTAATTTCTCCGTTAACAATGGATTTACTGAAATTCTGTGCCGGTGTCCAGTAATCATTCATACCAGTTACCGTCGGCTGGATAACAGCAGTATTGTTAAAGGTATTATTCTGTGCAGTTACAAGCACATCGGATTTAACCGGCTCTACTGCCAGCAGTTCTGTGTTGCAAGGAATTACACTACGTAAATCATAATGGGACTGCTGTGCTTCCTTACCACCTAAATACTTTGCAAGTGCAACGGCAATCTGCTGGTATTTACAGTTTGGATTCACGGCAACTGCTTTAGAACCTGCAAATGCCTTTAACTGCTTATCCGTACCGCCAATCTTGACTTTCGGAAGCTGTACGGCACCAAAATTATCACCCAAAATTTCTTTTACATTCTTATAATCCCATGAACCTGAAAAATAAGCTGCAACACTGCCGTCACGCAGACCTGCGATTCCGACACCGCCTGCATCGTTTACAAAATTCGGATTGCTGACCATAGATACCATTGCTTTCGTTGCATTTGTACCCTTATCACCTGAAATATCAATTCCTGCTGCATTATCTTTTCCGTCTTTACCAAAATATACACAGTCATTTGCAAGGAAGAATGATGACATATACCAGCCTTCTGTGATATTAAATGCAACCTTGTCCTTTGCAAGCATTGTTTCCAGACTCTTCACGTCGCTGTCTGTAAATTTGCTCTTATCGTAATACATAAACCAGGTGTTGGTTGTAAATGGTACACCGTAAACTGCTCCGTCTACCGTAACGGAATCTACAATTGCCTGTGAGTTTGTACTCTTTACGTAATCTGCCGTTTCACCGCCAAGCTTTGCTATTGCCTTCGCATCAATTAATGTCTGTAACTGGTCATTTGCAAAGAAATATACGTCGGCTGAATTACTCGGATCCTGCGGAACGGTCTTTCCGGCATCCTGTTCGGAGCAGACACCGTATTCAAATGTAAGATCCCATTCCGGATGTTCTGTGTTGAATTTTTCACACATCGTCTGAAGCCATTTGCCATTCTCGTCTGCCTGATCTTCTGCGCAGCCCCATACGGTAATCGTTGTACTGATTTTTTCAGCCTCTGTGCTTTTCCCCGTATCGGTACTGCCGCCTGTGCCTCCACAGCCTGTCAATGCTGTTACCCCAAGTGCCGCTGCTAAAAATGCGGCTGTCATTCTTCTTTTTTTCATAAAACCCTCCATTCCCCTGCTGTTTTCCTTTAAAACAGCAGAAACATTTTTGATAGTTTTATTATATTAGGTGTTGGAATTTTTTAAAATATCAGATATTTTAGATTCATGTTGATTTTTATTGACGTTTATAAAAAAAGACAGGCACCCTATTCCATGTGCCTGCCGCTTTCTATTACTCTTTAAAACGGATAAATCCGTAGCTTTCCAGATTTCTCATATACTGCACCAGCCGGTTGTAAAGCGGTTCTGCTTTTTCGCCAAAATGCGCTTTCACCTGTTCTGCAATATCGTATACCGTATTCTTTCCGTCCATTAACGGCCAGATAAAATTCCCCATTTCATCCAGATGAATCTGGGAAATCCGCGGCTTTTTAAAAACCACCTGGGCAATTTTGTTAAATACGCCTTTATTTTCCACGTAAACCGTAACTGCACCATTATCTGACACCGTATAGGAATACTGCTCATGATGCACCGGTATAAAATCCAGATAATTTCTTAAATCTTTTTTACTTGTTTTCTTTGCCATTCTTACTCCAAAGTGAGAACTTCAGGATGCACAGAATCATAACAACCATTAATACAACGCCGCCAATAATTCCGGTTGTAAAGCTGCCTGATAAATCAATCTTACCGGCTACGTTGACAACTGCGAGAATTGCAAGAAGGATACCTACAAGACCCTCACCGGCAATCATACCAGAGCAGAATAAGATTCCACTGTTTGCATCTTTATTTTCTTCCCTATCAGCCTTCTTCTTGTCAACGAACCAGCGGATAACACCACCAATCATAATTGTTGCGCTTAATTCCAGTGGCAGATATAAACCGATTGCTACAGGAAGTACGGAAATTCCAAGAATTTCAACAACGATTGCAATAAATACACCGATGAATACCAGCGCCCAAGGAAGATTTCCTTCCATAACACCTTCGATAATCATCTTCATTAAAGTTGCCTGTGGTGCTGCAAGCTCTGTTGTACCAAATCCCCATGCAGAATCCAGTAATACAAGAACGCCTCCGATAGTAACTGCTGAAACAACTGCACCGATTAATTCACCGATCTGCTGTTTCTTCGGGGTTGCACCAAGGATATAACCTGTCTTTAAATCCTGTGAAGTATCACCGGCCATTGCTGCGATGATACAGATAACAGAACCGATTGCAATAGCACCCTTCATGCCGTGTACACCTGTATCTCCTGTCACCTTTAAGCAGAGTGTAGAAAATAACAGGGTTGCAATTGCCATACCGGATACCGGATTGTTACTGCTTCCGACGATACCAACCATTCTGGATGAAACCGTTGCAAAGAAGAAACCGAATAATGCAATAATAACTGCTCCGAGCGGAGATACCGGAATTTCCGGTAACAGCCAGATTGCAATAATCATGATTAATACACCGATACCGATTACACGCATATCAAGGTCTGCTTCTGTACGAACAGCGCTGTTGCTGTTTCCTGCACCCTTCATGCCCTTAATTGCATCTGCAAATGTTCTTACAATTAACGGAAGGGATTTAATTAAACTGATGATACCACCCGCAGCTACGGCACCTGCACCGATGTATCGGATATAGCTGCTCCAGATTGCGGAAGCACCGCCTGCAGCATACATATCAGCAATCGTCTTTGTTCCCGGATAAAGGATTGTGGAACCGCCAAATGTAATGATTGCCGGAATGAGTACAAACCATCCGATTAAACCGCCGGCAAACATATAAGATGCGATCTTTGGTCCACAGATATAACCTACACCAAGCAGTGCCGGATATACTTCTGCTGAAAGCTCTGTCTTGAATGCCTTGAGTGGTACTGTAATAACGCTTGGAATCACTTTGAGTCCATCGACTACAAACTTAAATAAAGCAGCAAGTCCCATACCTGCAAATACAGACTTCGCACTTGCACCGCCTTCTTCACCGGCTAAAAGAACTTCTGCACAGGCTGTACCTTCCGGATACGGAAGCACACCATGTTCTTTTACAATCAGTGCATTTCTTAACGGCACCATGAATAACACACCTAAGATACCGCCGAATAATGCGATTAATGAAATGGTAATCAGGCTTGGAGCCTCTGTAATACCTTCCTTTGACCATAAAAACAATACAGGAAGTGTAAAGATTGCTCCCGCTGCCAGGGATTCACCGGCAGAACCGATTGTCTGTACCATGTTACTTTCAAGGATTGAATCCTTTTTCATAATGACGCGGATAACGCCCATGGAAATAACTGCTGCCGGAATAGAAGCAGATACAGTCATTCCGACACGCAGACCAAGATACGCATTGGCTGCGCCAAAAATAATTGCCAGAAGAATACCCATAATGACAGATGTCACTGTAAACTCAGGCGTAATTTTGTCAGCCGGAATATACGGCTTAAATTCGTCTTTCTTCATTAGAAACCTCCAAAAATTTAGTGTGTTACTATGTTAACACACTATTATAAAAAAGAAAAGCAGATTATTTATCCAATTAAAGCAATAAAGCTATTTTTTTACTGATTTTCTTTATTTTGAAAAGTTTTTTTATACTGCATGTAAATTTTTTAAAGAAACGTCCAAAATCGGAGCGGAATGGGTCAGCGCACCGCTTGAAATATAATCCACGCCGATATCTGTCAGACGTGCCACGTTTTCTAACGTAACGTTGCCGGAACACTCTGTTTCTGCCCTGCCGTCAATAATACGGACTGCTTCTTTCATCATTTCCGGTGTCATATTATCCAGCATGATAATATCTGCGCCCGCTTCTACCGCTTCGCGTACCATATCCAGATTTTCGACTTCCACTTCAATCTTTCTGACAAACGGCGCATATTCCTTTGCCATGGTTACGGCTTCTTTGACACCGCCTGCGGCTCCGATGTGGTTATCCTTTAACAAAACACCGTCCGATAAGTTGTAACGGTGATTATAACCGCCGCCGACCTTTACGGCATATTTTTCAAAAATGCGGTTGTTCGGTGTTGTCTTTCTTGTATCAAGCAGCTTTGTTTTACTGCCCTTTAACAAATCGGCTATCGAGCGGGTATACGTTGCGATACCGCTCATTCTCTGTAAGTAATTTAAGGCGGTGCGTTCTCCTGAAAGCAGGACACGGATATCACCCTTTACGACTGCAAGCAAATCACCTTTTTTTACAGCATCTCCGTCCTTTACGTAAAATACGACTTCTGTTGTTTCGTCTAAAAGCTCAAACACTCTTTTAAATACGTCCAAGCCCGCAATCACACCGTCCTGCTTGCACAAAAGCTGTACCTCGCCCTGCTGCGGGTGGCGCATTACGGCATTTGTCGTAATATCTTCGCTTGTAATATCTTCTTCCAGTGCCTGCATAATTAATTTATCTGCATTTAACTTCATTGATATACTGTTCATGTACCTTTTTCTCCCTTTCAATTTCTTCAAAAATTTCTGTCTTGTACTGTTTTTTCAATTCATCATAGCCGTTGTACTTCCGGAGTGCTGCCGCTTCCACGAGCTCCGGACAACTCTCTGCCATATCAAAGCCGTCTGTAATATGCTTTGCCGCACGTTTCGCAAAGACCAGACTTTCAAGCAGGGAATTGCTTGCCAGACGGTTTGCGCCATGCACACCGTTACAGCTTGCTTCACCGACTGCATATAACTGTTCCATAGACGTTTTGCTGTTGCAGTCTACATGGACACCGCCCATAAAATAGTGCTGTGCCGGTACAACCGGAATACTTTCCTTTGTGATGTCATAGCCTTCTTCCAGACAATGCTGATAAATATTCGGAAAATGTTCCATAATCGTCTTTTTATCTATATTTTCAAGTGACAGATGCACATACGGCATATCGTCTTTTTCCATCTGCTCATAAATTGCCCGTGCAACCACATCTCTTGGAAGCAGTTCATCAACAAACCGCTCGCCTTTCCTATTTAATAAAATAGCGCCTTCCCCACGTACTGATTCAGATATTAAAAATCTTCTTCCCGGCTTTTCGGAATACAGTGTTGTCGGATGAATCTGGATATAATCAATATTTTCCAGTTCGATATGATGGCGCAGGGACAGTGCCAGTGCATCACCCGTCAGATGCGGAAAATTCGTGGAATGTGTGTATAAACCGCCGATACCGCCGCATGCCCATACGGTATCCTTTGCCGAAATTGTAATCAGATGCGGCATCGCTTCCTTTGATACACGGCATACAATACCGTAGCATACATTGTCCTGTTCAACAATATCTACCATTTCCGTATTTTCAAGGATTGTAACATTCGGCAGCTTCTGCACCTGTGCAAGCAGCTTGCTTGTAATCTCTTTTCCCGTAATATCTTCATGGAAGAGGATTCTCGGTGTGGAATGGGCACCTTCTCTTGTAAAACGCAAGTGTCCGTTATCATCCCGCTCAAAATCTACACCGTATCCGATTAAATCATCAATAATCTCACGTGAAGAACGAATCATGATATCCACAGACTCTTTTCTGTTTTCATAATGTCCTGCACGCATAGTATCTTCAAAATAACTGTCGTAATCATCTTCATTTTTTAATACACAAATTCCACCCTGTGCAAGAAACGAATCACTGCTTTCCAAATCCGCCTTTGTAATCATCACAATCTGCTTATCACGTGGCAGATTCAGTGCGGTAAACAAGCCGCCGACTCCCGTTCCTACAATCACAATGTCCGTATTAATATGTAACTTTACCTTATTCTCATTCATCTTGACACATTCTTTCCGGCTATTTTGCAAGCTCTAACATTCTCTCAAGCGGACGGCCTGACTTTTCACTTAACTCTTTTTCCACCGTTACGGCATTGCTCTCATTTTTTAAGACATCCCGTACTTTCTCTAATGTAATCTTTTTCATATCCGGGCAGATCTGATGAGCCGATGCCGGATAAAACTTTTTCCCAGGATTTTTCTTTTTCAACTCGTAAAATACACCTGTTTCCGTACAAATCACAAATTCCTCTGCATCGCTTTTTGTTGCATAATCAATAATACCCGAGGTACTGCCTACATAATCTGCCAGTGCCGACACTTCCGGAAGACATTCCGGGTGTGCAAGCACAAGTGCCTGCGGATGCTCCTGTTTTGCCTTTTTGACAGCTTCCGGTGCAATTGCCTTATGAACCGGACAGTGTCCGTTCTGGTATAAAAATTCTTTCTCAGGCACCTGCTCTGCAATAAAATGTCCGAGATTGTCATCCGGAATAAATAAGATGTGTTTATTCGGGAGTGCCTTTACAATCTTTAACGCATTTGAGGAAGTCACACATACATCCGCGTGTGCTTTTAACTCTGCCGTGGAGTTGATATAACAGACAACCGCTAAATCTTCATACTCTGCACGAAGCTTTTCAATTCCTGCGATATCTGCCATATGTGCCATCGGACAGTCCGCACTCATATCCGGCATTAAAACCTTTTTCCCCGGATTTAATACCTTTGCGCTCTCACCCATAAATCCCACACCGCAGAAAACAACGACATCTGCTGTTGTTTCCGTTGCAAGACGGCTTAAGTAGTACGAGTCCCCGATGTAATCTGCAATTTCCTGCACGGCATCTTCCACATAGTAATGTGCAAGAATGACTGCATTTTTCTCTTTTTTCAGTTGCTTAATTTCCTCTGTTACCGCGTTCATCATTTACCTCATTTTCCTGTATAAGTGCTAAATTTTTTGTTGGTAATTATATCACGTTTCTTTACAGGTGACAAGACAGTTGTAAAATCATTTTATAAAATGCCCGTCTACCGCCGTCTTAAGCCTGTTTCTGTGTGGTATAGACACGTGCCGGAAATGTAATTGTAATCGTTGTACCTTCGCCCTGTTTACTGTCCACCTTTAACGGATACTGATCCCCGTAATACAGCTTTAACCGCTCGTTGACATTTCTTGCACCATATCCGCCGGACTGCACCGTTAAAAAATCTGCCGCCGTCTGCTTATCCATGCCGACACCGTTATCCGATACCGTCAATACTACCAGATAATCTGTGCCGGATTCCACATCTGGTTCTCGGCGGGATTCTGTACCGGATTTCGTTTCGGATTGTGTGTCAGATTCCATATCTGTCCGGTGTGTGAACGGCTTTTGTGCAGGCTCCTGCCAGCCGCGGATTGTAATCCGCCCTCTGCCCTCTGTTTTTAAGTCAATTCCGTGATCAATCGCATTTTCAACCAGCGGCTGTAAAATCAGATTCAGGGATTCGTACTGTAAAATTTCCGCTGCCACATCTATTTCCACATCAAAATCCCCGTCATGCATAAGCTGCTGGATTTGCAGATAGGAGCGTACATTGCTTAATTCCTGCTCTAATGTCAATGTGTTTCTTCCTTTATTTAATGAGGTTCTGTAATAATTGGAAAGTTCAAGTGTAATCCGGCTGATGTCCTCCTGCCCGCTCTCAATGGCTTTCCAGTTAATCAGGGACAGCGAATTGTATAAAAAATGTGGATTTATCTGCGCCCGGAGTGCCCGCATTTCATATTCCTTCTGGTGAATCCTGCCCTCATAAACCTCGGTAATTAAGGTGCTGATGCGGCTGACCATATGATCAAAGCCGTTAATTAATGCACCGATTTCATCGTTGCTGTCACTATGGACACGTACTGTGAAATCGCCCTGCTCCACCTTCTGCATATTGTGCTGTAACAGCTCAATTCTCTCTATTAAAAAGCGCGAGGTCGATATCAGTGCAAGCACTGCACCGGCTATAATCACCGTCACTGCCACAAAAATCATGCGCATCATCGGCTTTGCCGACTGGATAATCAATTCTGTCGGTTCATACATATAAATCGTCCAGTCCGTTGTCGCAAGCGGTGTACTGATAACCGTGTAATCGCCGCTGCCGTCCCGTATTCCACAAAAGTCTGCAAAATTTAACGCCTTATCCACATTTTCACCGGTAAAGCTGTGGAATTCATACACCTCGCTGCCCGCAGAATCGACAATATAAATCCCGTAGTTTTTCTGCGTATTTTCTTCAAGTGCTTCAAACACCTTATCATAATCCACTGAAATGTATAAAATGCCGAGTTTATTCTTCTGATAAAGCAGTGACATTTTTCGTGCCGATGACAGCGTGTGCGCCGAGCTGTCCGCAAACCACTGAATCGTTGTATGTTCCTTTGACGTATCAAACCACGGTGCAGCTTCTATTTCTGACAGCGGTGCAAGCGTGGTATCGTGCTTTACCGTGCCTTCAGCGTAAATCGTCACCTGTTTCACGTCTTCGTGGAAATATTTAAGCGACGATAGCATCGGGTCAAACAACAGCACAAGCTGGTCGTACATTTCATAATCGCTTTTATAGTCGTAGCTGACAACCCGCGAAATCGTTTCATTAAAGGTGATGTAATTGGACAGGTTGTTATACACCTCTAACTGGGCATCAATGCCCGCTCCCGCCTGATTGACAAAATTCTGGATACTTTTCGTATCGCGCTCAATTAAAATATGCTTCATCTGCCCGTAGGAAAATGTAAACAGCACAATAACCGGCAGTACTGCCGTGAGCAGATAAATCCCTGCCAGCCTGTATTTCAACTTCATATTTTTTATATTCATCTTAAATTCCATTTCTGAATTTCTGAGGACTCACCCCGTAGCACTCGCGGAAACTCTGGCAGAAGTACGAAACATTCTGATAACCGCACGCTTCGCTGATATTTACAATTTTCATATTTGTATTTTCAAGCATATCCTTTGCCTTTTCCATGCGGTACTGCTTGATAAATTTACTTAAATTCTGTCCGGTTTCTTTTTTAAAAACCGTACTTAAATAACTCGGTGCCAGATACACCATGTCTGCAAGCTGTTCTACGCCCAGTTCATCCCCAAAATGCGTATAAATATACTTTTTGACTGTTTCAATTTCTTTATGCTGTGTCTGCGGATTTTTTGCAAATGCCGCTTCCAGCTTATCAATATGGCTGTTGACAATCGACACAATACAGTTAAAATCCCCGGACTTATACAATGTATCAATTTCCTTATTAAATTCCTCTTCCCGCGTCTCCGGCAGATTCTGATAGAAATCTTTTAACAGATTAGAAAAAATAAATTTAATATAAATCTGTGAAAAATATGATTTTTTGCGGTACTTGGCACACATTCTGTCAAAATGCTCCCTAAGTGCCCGGATATCTTTCATCTTAATATCCTGTTTCATCTGCTTCATGAGCGTGTCGTCATCAATCTGCACCAGCACCGGCGTTTCCCCGCTGATGTCCTCGGAATATACATACACATCAGGACGGTAAAACTTATTTTCCATCAGAGCTTCAAGCATATCCATTGTCTGCGGTATTTTTTCATAATCGTCAATTTCGCCTGAAATTGCAAAATGACAGTGTTCGCCGTATTTTTTGAAAACGGCATCATGCAGCTTTTGTGCTGTCTGCTGCAGGGTCATGTAATGCGGACTGGCATTTAATAAAAGCACTGCCTGCTGCGGGTTTAAGTTTAAATACTTATATTCTTCACTCATATTTTCTTCAAGTATCTCCGCCTGAAAATCAAGCGCTTTTTTCCCAAAAAATTCTCGGTCAAACTCAAGAAATACAATCCGATGGAAGTGATTCCAGAAATTTTCTCCCGCAAGATTTCCTGCCAATGTATGCACCTGTTCTGCACCGCCCCCATTAAATAAGGTATATAAAAGATATTCCCGCATATAGCTGCTCTGCTGCAGACGTTGTTCATTTTCAACATTCTGCTTTTGCAATTCTGCCGTAACCTTCTCTATGGTCTGTGCAAATTCCTGTGGATTAACCGGCTTTAAAATGTAGTCCGATACACCAAGGCGCACTGCCAGCTTGGCATACTCAAATTCATTATACCCGCTGAATATAATGGTTTTTAATGTAAACCCCTCTTCTTTGGCTGCTCCAATAAGTTCTATGCCGTCCATAAACGGCATTTTTACATCGGTCAGCAATATATCTATCTTTTTTCCCTGATTGCGCATTGAACAAAGCTGCTCGAGTGCTGCTTTGCCGTTTGGTGCTTCATAGATTTCAAACGGCTCTGCCTGCTTCTTTAACAGAAATTTAATTCCGTTACGTTCAATCTTTTCATCATCCACTATTAAAATTGTATACATACCATTCCCCATTCTGTCCATTTACTATATAGTCAGTATACCACACCTTCCATTTAATGTAAAAAATAACTGGCTTTTGAACTGCCAATATACTATAATGTCGCTATGAAAGTGCCTTTGCTCGCTTTCTGATGATAACAGTGTGCTGTATATCAGGCACAGAAATGAGGTCTTTATGAAACATATCTTACATATATTCCGCAAAGACGTTACCGGTCTTAGCCGCAATTTATTCGCTTTAATGATTGCGGGCGGATTGTGTATTATTCCGTCCCTGTATGCGTGGTTTAACATTTATTCCAACTGGGACCCGTATGCCAACACATCTTCCTTAAAGGTTGCTGTTGTATCTGAAGACAGTGGATTTTCTTCAAAGGGAAGCGACCCTGTCAATATGGGAAATCAGGTTGTGGAGCAGCTTCATGACAATACCGGTGTCGGCTGGGTTTTTCCACAGGATACAGATGCTGCTTTAAAAGGCGTCTATGACGGCAGTTATTATGCCGCCATTATTATCGGTGATGATTTCAGCCGCAGCCTGTTTGATTTTCTGGATACCGGCATGAAACACCCAAGCGTGACATATTACGAAAATTCAAAGAAAAATGCCGTTGCCACAAAGATTACCGATACGGCAAGTTCTACACTGCAGCAGACGATTAACACAGAATTTATTAACGTTGCCGCACAGACGGCATTAAGCGGTCTTGAAAGTATTACCCAAAAGGATTCTTCCATTTCCGGCAAACTTATTGACGATATGAAGACCATTCAGGATAATCTGTCCGGTTACGCCGATACCATTGCCACCTTCCAGAACGGCAATGCTTCTTTATCAGAAAATCTGGAATCCATGAGTGCATTGATTCCGGAATTACAGGATATTTTAGAAAATTCAAAAGATACAACAAAGCTGACACAGTCTGCACTGTCCCGCTCTGTCGATAACATGACCGACCAGCTTGACACAACACTTGCCGCCATGGAAACCATTTCCGAACAGGTGCAGAAACAGTTAGACACAGCACAAAATAAAATCACAAGCGATACACAAGGGGCATCCGATGCACTTTCTGCCGCATTAGACAGCTTAAACTCCCTGCTTGAGCAGAATCATAAACTGGATGACCTTTTAAACAAATTAGATGATCTGGAATATATTGACCATAACATTATTGCACAAATCCGCGGACAGCTTGAAGCGATTGCTACTTTACAGGACCTTGCAAAGAATCTGATTGACCAGACTTCTTCGATTGTAAAGGAAACACCGGAAATTGCCGCCGCAAAGGCAGAGGTGCTGCATTCCCTGTTATCCTCCTGCCTTGATAAAATGACACAGACCCAGCAGAAGTATCACACCATTGCTTCATCCGGTTTAAGTTCATTAAAAATCACCGTGAACGCAGCTGCGGATTCTGCCTATAAATCACTTGAAAATTCAGGCAGCCAGCTAAACAGCTTAGAACAGATTTTACTCGGAACCAGCAAAATCGCCCTGACGGCAAACCAGACCCTTGGCGATACCGGAACGATTATTTCGGGCATGTCCGATAAAATCCAGCTGATTTTGACTTCCTTAAATAATATTACGGATTCTTCGGCTTATCAGACGCTTTCACAGTTATTACATGCCGATGCGGCCTCCTATGCCGAATTTATTGCAACACCTGTGGAAGTTGAACAGATTGATGTCTACCCGGCAGTCAACTACGGTACGGCAGTTACACCGTTTTACACAGCACTGGCGCTGTGGGTCGGCGGTATCGTACTCGTGGCACTGATGAAAGTACACGTTGACAATAATCCGAAGATGGAACTGATGGCAAAACCGCACGAACTGTATCTGGGCAGATTCCTTTTATTCTTTGTGATGGGACAGATTCAGAGCCTGATTATTGTACTCGGCGATTTATATTTATTAAAAGTTTCCTGTGAACATCCGGGACTGCTCATTTTGACGGCTTCTGTCGCAAGCTTTGTATTTGTCCTGCTGATTTACACGCTGACACTTTCCTTTGGCGATGTCGGAAAGACCATTGCCGTTGTTATGGTTGTTATCCAGATTGCCGGTTCGAGCGGTACATTCCCGATTGAACTGCTGCCGCAGTTTTTCCAGAACGTATACCTGTACTTCCCGTTCCCGTATGCGATTAACGCCATGCGCGAAGCCATCAGCGGCATGTATGAAATGAACTACTTTATTTATATGGGAAAACTGCTGATTTTTGCCGCAGCTTCCCTTTTACTCGGACTGGTAATCCGCAAACCTTTCATTCCGCTCAATCATTTCTTTGAGGAAAAGATGAAAGAAACCAAAATGATGTAACCAATACATATTTGTTAGTGAGGTAGAACTATGACTTTAAAAAACAGCCCTGTGGCAGATGACCTTCTGGCAACACCCATAGCACGGACTTCTGCCAGAAGCCTGTCCGATTCCGGTTCACCGGATACGGATTTTACGGACGTGTCTTCGTCTAAGAACGGACGTGATGAAGATTTTAACGCGACTTTAATGCAGATTCAGGAATTCAGCCATACACTGCATGAACGCAATCAGAAGCGTATTAAGGCGGGACTCTGGTGTATTGCCATTATCCCGATGATTTTCCTTATTTTGCTGCTGCATATGGAGAGTTCAAAGGTTGTGTATCTTTTATTATGGGTAATTTCACTCTTTTTAATTTCTGCATATCTGGTAACGGTCGCTTACATTGATGACCAGATGCAAAAAAAATTAAAACAGCTCGGACTGGATTTGAAAGAGGGACACGACTACCTTGTACAGGATTTACCATCCCGTCTCAATAACAACTTACAGTCTATTATCACTGCTGCAAAGGAGATTAAACTATGAAAAATATTTTTCTTGTTTTTATACAGGACCTCAAACGTATCAGTACCAATGTGGTCGCCATTGTTGTACTGATTGGTCTTACCGTCATTCCATCCCTGTATGCGTGGTTTAACACTCTGTCAAACTGGGACCCATACGGAACAGATTCCACTTCCCGCATCAAGGTTGCTGTGGCGTCTGATGATCCGGGTGTAACTATTGACGGTGTGACTGTAAATATCGGCGACCAGATTATTTCTAATTTAAAAGCCAATACAACCATCGGCTGGGTGTTTACGGATTCCACGCAGGAAGCCATTGACGGCGTGTACAGCGGCGACTACTATGCCGCACTGGTTCTACCGTCTGACTTTACAAGCGATATGGTAAGTTTTCTTTCGGATTCCCTAGAACATCCGCAGATTCAGTATTACTGTAATCAGAAGAAAAATGCCATTGCGCCGAAAATTACGGATAAGGCAAAAAAAGCAGTTCAGTCCCAGACTAATTCCACCTTTGTGAACACTTTAACAAAAAGTCTTGTAAGCGCCAGCTCCGCTGCTATCACCGTGGATTTTGACAGTCTGACACTGGATGATACCACAGGGAATTCACTCATTGATGTCATATCCGGTAAACTGACCGATGCCTACAATGAATTGCAGACATACAATGTGATGTTAGATTCCCTGATTTCCATTACACAGATTTCTTCCGATGTTTCCTCTCTTGCGCGTAGTTCTTCATCGGATTTACCGGAAACACTGGAAACACAGGCAGGAGAACTTGCCGCCCTGCAAAAGCTTTTGGATGCCAATTCAGTTTCTTCCCTGTCAGAGGTTTCCGCTTCACTTTCGGAAAATGTATCCTCTATCCGCAGTGTAATGTCTTCCATTTCTTCTTTATATCAGGATATGGACGGCGACATGAACACCTTTACGGATGCGATTACACAGGGACAGGAAAATCTGACACGGACACAGCAGACTTTAAATACACTGATGACTAAGCTTTCCGATTCTATTGAATTACTCAATAAAATCGCTTCCGACCCGGAATATGATTTTGTGAATGAGATTTTAGGCAGTGACCCGCAGACACTGGCAGACTTTATTGCCTCACCGGTAGAAATTACGACCAAAAAGATTTATGAAATTTCAGCTTACGGTTCTGCCGTTTCACCGTTTTACACGGTCCTTTCCATCTGGGTCGGCGGTCTGATTATGGTGGCTATCATTCATACACAGGTGAAAAAATCCAAACACCTGCCGGCCGGCGTAAAGCCGTATCAGAAATTTTTCGGACGATACCTGACATTTTACTGTATCGGGCAGTTGCAGACACTTCTGATTGTACTCGGAAATCTGTTTTATATCCAGATTCAGTGTCCGCACCCGGTTTTATACTGGTTTGCATGTTCTGTCACCAGCCTGGTCTTTACGATTTTTATGTATGCACTGACGGTTGCCTTTGGCAATATCGGTGAAGCCCTTGCAATTATTTTCATGGTAGTCCAGGTTGCCGGAAGCGGCGGTACGTTCCCGATTGACGTCCTGCCAAAGGTTTACCGGATGATTTACCGCTACCTGCCATTCCCATATGCCATGGATGCCCTGCGCGAAACGATTGGCGGCATGTACGGCAATTATTACTGGGAATGTATCGGCAGACTCTTTATCTATATTATCATTGCCATTCTCATCGGTCTTGTCCTTCGCAAGCCGTTTGAACAGCTCAATCACTATATGGAACAGAGTAAGGAAAATTCCGGAGTGATGCTGTAAGAGGCAAAAAAACAACCCGCATTTTCCACACGCTGTTTGACGGAAAATACGGGTTGTTTTTTGCCCTTGGAGGGGGCGGGCGGAAAGATTATGGGTGATTTCGCCTTGGCGGGGACGGAAAGGGTTTGTGTTTTTTGCCGCCTGTTTACTTCTTGCCCGGCTTACAGTTTCCAGATGTCGGTGTTGTACTGGCGGATGGTGCGGTCGGAGGAGAAGAAGCCTGCCATCGCGGTGTTTATCAGCATTTTTCTGCCCCATGCGGCTCTGTCTTTGTAGTCTGCAAGCGCCTGTTCTTTTACCTTTATATATTCCTTGAAATCCAACAGTGTCATGAACCAGTCTTTGCTAATAATTTCATGGTGCAGACGGGCTAAGTTTTCTTCATCACCATACTGCTTTAACTCATCTGAAACGATAAAATCAACACATTTTTTTATCATTTCATCCTTTTCATAAAGGTCCTTTGCACAGTAATCGGCATTTTTGTAATGCGCGATGACTTCGTCACTGGATGCACCAAAGGTATAGATATTGTCTTTGCCGACAAGCTGTGCAATCTCGACATTTGCACCGTCAAATGTTCCGAGTGTCAGTGCACCGTTTAACATAAATTTCATATTGCCCGTTCCGGAAGCTTCCTTGGAAGCCAGCGAAATCTGCTCTGAAATGTCGCATGCCGGAATCAGCTTTTCCGCCATCGTCACATTATAATTTTCCACCATGACAACCTTTAAATACGGACTGACATCCGGGTCATTTGCAATCAATTCACCCAGGCACAAAATTAAGTGAATAATATCTTTTGCAATCGTATATGCTTTTGCCGCCTTCGCACCGAAAATAACCGTAACCGGAGTATCCGGAATATTTCCGGCCTTAATCTCAAAATATTTGTAAATGACATACAGTGCGTTCATCTGCTGGCGCTTGTACTCATGCAGGCGCTTTACCTGGATGTCAAAGACCGACTGCGGATTGATTTTTACACCGCATTTTTCCTGCATATATGCAGCAAGACGTTTCTTATTTTCCGCCTTAATTTCAAGCATGCGCGCAATCACATTTTCATCATCTGCATATTTTATAAGCTGTGAAAGTTCCCCTGCTTCCTTTTTAAAATCTGCACCAATCAGTTCTTCAATATAGGCGGCCAGTGCCTGATTGCAGTGCAGTAACCACCTTCTGAACGTAATGCCGTTGGTTTTATTGTTAAATTTTTCAGGATAAATGCGGTAAAAAGATTTCAGTTCTTCCTGCATCAAAATCTCCGTATGCAGCTTTGCCACCCCATTTACACTGAAACCATAATGAATATCAATATGTGCCATATGCACACGGTCGTTTTCGTCAATAATGTAAACGGAAGAATCCGTATAACGGGCGCGTACATTTTCATCAAGATAACGGATAATCGGAACTAACTGCGGCACAACCTCCTCAAGATAGTCCAGCGGCCATGTTTCGAGTGCTTCTGCAAGAATCGTGTGATTTGTGTATGCACACGTCTTTGTCACCACCTCTGCCGCCTCCTGCATCGTCATCACACTGCCGTCAATGTCTTTCTGCATTGTCAAAATGCGGATTAATTCAGGAATAACCATTGTCGGGTGCGTATCATTAATCTGAATCACCGCAAATTCATTCAGATTCTTTAACGTCTTTCCCGCTTTTTCACATTTCCTGCGGCATTCTGAAAGAATCAGCTGTGCGGCATTGCTTACCATAAAATACTGCTGGTAAATGCGCAATAACTGTCCGGCTCTGTCGCTGTCGTCCGGGTACAAAAAGAGCGTGAGATTCTTCTCAATCGCATTTTTATCAAAATCAATGCCGTCGTGCATCGGTATTTTTTCATCAACCGTGTCGATATCAAATAAATGCAGTTTGTTGACCCTGCCCTCGTAACCTGTCACATCAATGTCATACATTCTCGACATAACGGACAATTTACCAAACTGTACCGGGTACTGCACCTCCGTCTTTGTCAGCCAGCTTTCCTTTTGAATCCAGTAATCCGGCTGTTCTGTCTGCTTATTCTGTGCAAACACCTGACGGAACAGCCCCAGATGATAGTTGATGCCAATGCCGTCCCCGTTTAAGTTTAATGTGGCAATGGAATCCAAAAAGCACGCTGCCAGCCGTCCCAGTCCGCCATTTCCAAGTGACGGCTCCGGCTCGGCTTCTTCGATTTGTGCAATATTCTTTCCATTTTCCTCTAATTCCTGCGAAATCTGCTCATACAGCCCCAGATTAATCAGGTTGTTTGACAGCAGCTTTCCAATCAGAAATTCTGCGGAAATGTAATACACTTTCTTGCCGTTTTCTTTTTCCTGCCGCTCCTGCGCTTCTTTTCTTTCTTCCGTGACTTTCTTTACCAGTGCCAGCAGTGCCGTATAGACCTGTTCGTTACTGCACTCTCTGATAGTCTTTCCATACATTTTGTTACAAATTTCTGCTATGCTCATACTTCTCTCCACTCCTATTTTTATTTCTGATTATTTTTCGATGATTCTGATTATTATTATATATTTCTAAGATTTTTTATCTTGCATAATTACCGCTTAAAATAATACAATACTATCATACTTTTATATCTTGATACCAGAGTCAAAATATCTGAACCCACATGAGCTTGCTCATAGGCGGGTGCTATGTGCCAGTGGCACATGTTTAGCACGGAACAATCCATAGATATCATAGTTGAGGCTTTTGACCCCAACATCATATCATGATATACAAAATATATGAAATTGGCGTTTGTGCAGTAAATCTGCGGATTGGAGGGGCTATGCACATATTAGAATATGAAAATTACGAAGAAACGAAAAAACACTATGATACGGATTTTTCCTATAATACTTATCCTTGCTCGATTCCGCTGGATTTTCCGTGTGTGCCGATGCACTGGCACCGTGAAACGGAAATTATTTATGTAAAGAGCGGCAGGGGAATGGTCAATGTCGATGGTATTTCCTACCCGGTTGTCAAAGACAGCATTGTCTTTATTCTACCGGGCAGGCTTCATTCCATTGCGCAGTATGAATCGGAAGCATTTTCATACGAAAATATCATTTTTGATATGCAGATGTTAATCCCAAAAGAAGGGGATACGATGTCTTTTAACTTTTTTCACCGCCTGCAAAATTTCCCCGAAGATTTTCCGGTTTTAATAGACCGGGTTCCGAAAGCGCACCGCGCTGTTCAAATCTGCCTTGACCGGATTGACGATTTGCGTACCACCTATCCTGCCGGGTATTATCTCGGCATTAAAGGCTGGCTGTATCAGTTGTTTTTTATTTTGGAATCAGAGATTCTTGCACCGGATAAAATGCGTGAAATTACAACTTGTGATTTACCGCAGCAAAAAAACAGTGCTGTTTCCTCCCGGAAAAACGGTTATTTTAAAGAAAATACGAAGGAAAAGCTGTGCCTGATTACCGATTATATTGCAAATTACTACCCACAAAAAATCAGTATTGAGCAGATTGCGGCAGTCTGCGGTTTCAGCAGCTCCCATTTCATGAAATTTTTCAAGCTGTATATGGGAAAGCCCTTTATTGCTTACTTAAATGAGTACCGCCTAATCCGTGCCGCGCACCTGCTGTGTGCATCAGATGATGACATTCTTGCGATTTCCCTGGAATGCGGTTTTGAAAATGTATCTTATTTTAACCGCTTATTCCTGCGTGAATATCATATGACACCGTCCAAATTCCGGCAGGCGCGCAGAAACTGATGCCGCTTTTATATCTTATGCACGTTTTTAAGATAATTTAGAAAACCTGTACACCCTGCCACCACATCATTCCATGTCTGTGTAAAATCCCCGGAATACCACGGGTCTGCGATTGATTTGCCGCGGCGGCTGATTGTCTGGCTGATTGAATTGCTGCTTTTATTTTTAGTCTGAAGCTGACTACCCTCTTGAAGTTCGTCTGCATAATCTAATAACAGATGAATTTTTCCTTCGGTATCTGCGCCTGTGATACGCTCTGTGTTACGGATGTTGTTGGTATCCGCACAAAGCAGGTAGTCATAGTGATGATAATCTTCTTTTGTCACCTGTCTGGCGCGCTTGCCCGCAAAGTTGGTGTATGCGGTCTTTCCAATCCCATGCTTTTTTAGTTCTGCCTGCGCCGGCGGATAGATTGGATTCCCTTTGCCGTTCCAGATTTCCTCTGTGCTGGTCGCCGCCGAAGCGATTTCAAATTGTTCTGTCAAGCCACGCTGTTCCACCATGTCTTTTAATACGAATTCTGACATTGGGGAACGGCAGATGTTGCCGTGACAGATAAATAGTACTTTAATCATCTTTTCATATCTCCATTTAAGTCTTGTATTTCTTCTCAAACGCTTGATATTTCAGGGTTTTCCGACTTTTGAGTT
>JABLTS010098865.1_pt1 | contig 36888 bp, 25 predicted proteins | sample 7160081 | NCBI WGS metagenome assembly JABLTS01 (sample SAMN14651231, study PRJNA627086) | human gut metagenome | isolation source: feces | host: Homo sapiens | reverse complement strand
TCCAACTAATCTTCCTAAAACAAAAGCTGGTCCGGAGAGTAATCCTTCTGAATATGTGCCAGCTGCAGCACTCGCACCATAGGCAAGCCCTTCGCCTAAAAAATGAGCGCCAATTTCACTCCCTGCAATTCTTCCACTTGCAACAAATAAAGCGCGTCGATATTCTCTGCTGTCCGAACCATATACATTATATGCATATATGGCTTCACGGCTTTCAACAGCTGCGTTTAAGAAACGCCCTCCCCATCTTATTGCCTTTAAATGTTTAACGTTATTTACGCTGATATGTTGGTTCCCATTAAATATGTATTTCCCGTTTCTGAAATACAATTTCTTATTGCTGCCAATCCTCACATCCTCATATAATGTTTGCGCCATGCCGTACATGGTCGAGGCATTTTCCAGAAAATGCCAAACCACAGGTCTTTTCCCTGTAATTATCACCTCCGAGATGCTGCCTACGATATTCCCGGACTCGTCATGCGAGAAGTCCACATCATGTGTGAGATGGTTGAAGATACCAATATTCAGTCCCTGCAATGCGCCTTCAACGAAGCTGCCGCCAGTGATGGCCGACGACAGTCCGCCGCCTATCGTCGACATACCGAGCATATAGCCCGAACCGAGTTTCAAGCCTTGCGCCAATGACCCCATTCCTGACGAGACCGCGCCGACCAAAAAGCCGCTTCCGAAACTGCCGCCGCTCATCGACGTCTCTATTCCGCCGGCTATGCCATGTGCGCCGGCTCTCATCAACTCGCTGTAAATGCCGCCAGTGCTTCCGAACGTGGCTCCTATGCCGCTTGTTGCAGCAGTAGAGAACAGACTTACGGCTCCTGCCTTCCACACATTCTGCCCGAAGGCCTCCGCGCGTATCATGCTCGAGGCGACATTATAAAGAGCCATGGCATAGAAGAATCCGCCAAGGCCGAAAAGCTTTCCGCTCGGGTCTGTATATTTCAGCGGATTGTTCAGGCAGTAGGAATACCTGTTGAAGTTCTGTCCGTTGTCTGGCATCTGCACGTACGGGTCGGGACTGAGGAACCGGCCGATGCGAGGGTCGTACATCCTGCCGTTCATGTTCACAAGGCCGAACTCCGGTAGCATCTCGTGGCCGGTGTATCCGCGGCGGAAGGCTATCTCGTTCTTCTGCGCCGTCATGTTCCCCCACGGGTCGTACTCGGCGTCGAACACGCAGTCGCCGTCTTCGCCGTATATGTCCGTCACGCTGCCCTGGCAGTCGGTGAACATGTACAGCAGCCTGCCGCTGCCGTTCTCGCTGTAATGCAGTAGCCCGTTGCCGAGATACGTGTACTCCCTCAGCGTGTCGCCGCGCTCCTGACTCTCGTAGCCGTTGCCGTAATGCACGGCAAGTATGTCCTCGCCGTCTTTCGTCATGACTGATGTCCAGCGCTCGCCGTCAGGGCCGTATCTCATGTCCAGCCCGTACTCGCCGTCCGCCCTGCTCTCAAGTATGGCGCTCGCCTTGCTGATGGCGTTATAGGATATATGCTGCTCGGCGGCGTTCATCTTTCCGTCGGGATTGCTCACCTCGGCGACGGCGTGCGGCCGGTCGGACATATATGAGTAGCGTCCGGCGACGGGGAATGACGTTATGTTGCCGTCGGGCGAATAAGCGTAGCTGTCGGTGTTCCTGCTCTGCGCCGCTCCCTCGCCGATGCCCGGGGCTATGCCTCCGGCAATCGAGCCAGGAAACGAGATCTGCCATACAGCGCCAGACGTGGAGTCCGCAAGCTCGAAGAGATTCTTTGTGTATGACACGAGCCTGTCCATGCTGTCGTACTTGAACGAGTCGGAGCCGCTGCTGCGCATGCCATCGCGGTATGTCATGCAGCCCGTCTTTGGGTCGTACACGTACCTCATCCTGCGGAACTTCTTCCTTTTGCCCTGCTCAAGGCGAAGCTCCGAGAGGAAACCGAAGCTGTCGAGCCTCCTCACTTTGGTGAACGCACCCCCAAGAATGCTCTCCTCCGACGCAAGACCGTCGTCAGACTTCGCCGCCCACACGGTGTCTGAGCCCATGACGCAGGCTGTGTTGTTCCCGTAGGCATCGTACGCATAGCTCACGGACACGCCACCCGGCCATGTCTCCTTGACGACATTGCCGAATTTGTCGTACTCATACGTGCGCACCTGCATGTCGCCGTCGGCGAAGCTGCGGCATTCCGTGATTGTGCGGCCGTACTTGTCATACGCGTAGCCAATGGCGCTGTCGTCATGCTCCGTCATTGATATCCTGCCTTGGCTGTCGTAAGTATAGGTGATGTCGCCGTCGGCTCCTGTAGCTCGCTCCAGCCGTCCGAACTCGTCGTAGCAGTATGTCCTTGTGTTGCCCCTGCCGTCGGTGCGGCTTGTCAGCTTGCCCTCCGCGTCGAAGGTGCTGCGCTTCGTGCCAGCGTCCGGGTCGTCGAGCATTGTCCTGTTTCCGGCCTCGTCGTATTCCATCCGCAGCGTTCCGCCGGCGCACGCCACCTCTTTTGGCTTGCCGTTTGAGGAGTACCTGTACTCAACTGTTGTCATCGGGTCAGCGACCTTGCGGATATTGCCTTGGGCATCGTATTCCCTTGTCACTGTCTTCACGCCGTCCGACACGCTTACGCTCCGGAGACCGTAGACATACTCGGTCTTCTTTCCCGAGCTTGCGGTTTCCGCCGTCAGCCGTCCTCTGCTGTCATATGTCCGTACGATGCTCTCTGCAAGCCTGCCCCGTGTCATTGTTGTGCGCACGGCATTCCCCCTGCTGTCGTACTCAGTATCCGTTGTCTGCAGTAGTCCGCCCTCGCCGACAGCCTCCGTTCGCGTCTCGCGCCCGCAGGCATCATACCAAGTCTTTGTCCATGGCTGGCCAAAGCAGTAGGTCAGTTTGTAGTGACTGTGCGCCGCGTCCGACGACCATCCGTACCATGTCTTCAAGCATGCACCTTCCGGCGATGTCGTCCGCGTCTCTTGCCCCCAGCTGTTGTAGCCATGTACTGTTGAAAGAGGATTGGCCGGGTCTGTCTCGTCTGTCTCCTTCAGCAGCCTGCCGAACGTGTCATAGGCGTATGAGAAGCGGGTTGTCTCAGGGTCAGTGTATTTCCTGGTGACGAAGCGCCCGGTCTTGTCATGCTCGCTCACCATGAGCAGGTCGCTCGTGCCGTCGCCTTCAACGTATACAGAGAGAGGATTGCCGTACCAGTCACGCTCCACATATTTCGTCGTCAGCTCTTTCGGTGTTCCGGCATGCACGGTCTGTTTGTATATGTTGCCGTTGCTGTCGTATTCAAATAGGGTCTTGTCGGAATATACCGAACTGTCGTCAGTGTGCTTCTTCCTTTTCTCCACTTTTCCGGGCAGCCATCTGCCTTGTTTCTGCACATATCCGGAATACCGTGTCTCGTCGTACGCCCCGTCATCGTATTCGGTGCGGCTTGCCGTCATGCAGCCGTTGCCAGTGTCGTAATCGGCGCGGACCACGGTCACGTTGCCGTCGGCGTCGGTGTTCACTGTCTCCGACGGATAGGCGAAGAAGCATCTGTCTCCTTTGCCTGTAATCTTGTATGTCGTTATTGCCGTCGCCTTTCCGTCGCCGGCCGTCTCCTCAGTCAGCGTGCGCATCGGCAGAAGCGAGGCGACGTCGCGTTCAAGCACTTCCGTCTTCTGTGTTTTCCCGATCGCCTCGTTCGTCGCCTCGTACTGTGTCATGCCGAGAAGTCCTTTTCCCAGGACGTGCGTCTTGAGTCCGCCGTAGCGGAAACGCCACGTGTTAGACCCTGCCGCCCCGTTGTCCCTTGTCACGGTCGACACCACTCCCAGCGGCACCGCTGTGTCGGCGACGGGATAGCTGGCGCCTGTGCCTTTTGCGTATATGCCGCCTGTGGCGAGCGACTTGTATTCGAAGCTCGCCTTGCTGAGGAAGCTGTTTCTTATAGAGCTTACCTTCAGTGACGACGGACCTGCAGCCGATGGGTAGGCGCGCAGCGGCCTTGCTCCGCTTGCGGAAGTTCCTTGCCATGCGTCGAAGCCCATGTTCAGAAGTTCCTGGAATCCGTCGCCGTCAAGGTCGCCGACAGCGTACAGTCCAGCCGAGGCTTCCTTCCTGTATGGCGATGAGGCATCGCGCACGAGATGGAACGACGTCCCTTCCGAGCGCAGCCAGAAGGCGTGCGCCTTCGACTTGTCCGCCTTTATCAGCACGATGTCGCTCTTGCCGTCAGAGTCGAAGTCGTAGACAGCGGTTTGCGCCAGGCTGCTGTCAAACCCACTTTTGCTTATGCCTTCAACCGTCTGCGCCTCATGCGGCGTGAAATGTCCGTCGCCGTCGCCGGTTGCCACCGTCAGCTTTCCGCCGGAGAACATCACGAAATCCGGTATGCCGTCTCCGTTGAAGTCGCCCATGTCAACGATGTCTGCGTCCTTCACGCTGAGGTCGGCTACGGGTTGTGCGAGGCCGTACTCAGCGAAGTTGCCGCCCTTGTTCAAATATGTAAGGCAGCCGTCTTCATGCATAAGTATGAAGTCCGCCGTGCCGTCACCGTCGAAGTCGGCCGTGAAGAACTGCTTCAGTCCAAAGTTGAACACTATGTTGAAAGTGCGCAGCGTCTGTTCCTTGCCATTCTCGGTATATCCCACGAAATGGCAGGGATTCATCCCAAGGACGTCGTTTTGTGGCTCGACAACAAGTATCTCGCTCCGCCCGTCGCCGTTGAAATCGGCGGCTCCGTACATCGGCAGATCTTTCGACGTGACAAGGCTGACGGCGGTAGCCGACGCGTTGCCGTTGGAAAGTCCCGCGTCGCTTCCCCAGTAAACTTTGATCAAGGCGTAGTCTTTTCCGTTCACTCTGTCATAGCACGGGATGACAAGGTCGCTCGTGCCGTCGCCGTTCATGTCGGCGAGCATCGGGTAGCCGCTTTTCTGCTTCCAGTTGCTGGACGAGAAATCCTTGCCTAATTCTATAGGCTGCGACATGCTGTGCGCCACAGTGCCGTCGGCCTTGACTGAGGAATGGTAAGGTATGCAAAGGTTTGTCAGCTTTTTTGTGCCGCCTCCAAGATTTATTTCCGCCTCGGCGAATTCCACGATGTCTGTCACGCCGTCGCCGTTGAAGTCGGCAGTCAGCAGTTTCTGTCCCTTCTTCTCCGTCAGCGGCAGCGACGTGTCGGCGTATATCTCCTTTGCGGAGGGGTGGAAGGTCTGCGTCTCGTTCCACGCCACGACAATCTCCTTCTGCCGCTTCTGGTCTGTGACGCCTATGCGCACGCCTTTCAGGAGGCTTCTGCCGGAGCCTTGGTCCTGAGAGTAGCGGAGCCTTGTCTTGCGGTACACCGCTCCGCCGGTCTTCGTGACTATCGAGGAAAGGATCTTGGACATGCGTCCTGCCGCGCCGCCTATTACGAGGCTGCTAGCGTCAGACCTGTCGCCGTAGCCGAATACTATCTCGTTCTTGGCTCCCGACGTGGTGTGCCTGTTGCCTCCGTACGAGATAATGTACGGATACAGGCAAAGCCCGTCGTGAAGGTATCTGTATTCAATGAAATTGCCGTTGGTATCCTCGGTACTGCTTATTTGCCATGAGGTTATGAAGGTCTTGCCTGACGGTGTGGCGACCGTCTGTCTGGAGTTCTCTGTAGCCCCGTATTTCATTGTCATGCCGTCCGGCATTTTGACTTCAAACCATGATTCCGTTCCTGTGCCGTGCTGAATGACTGTGGTGAAAGGGCTGTCCTCGATGGTGAATACCTTGTCGCCGCCAGCAGTCGCTCCGCTTTTTTTCATGAGTCTCTTCCTGTCAAGGCGAAGTGCGTCCGACTCGTCGTATGCCACTCCGGCAACCTTGCCGTCGTGCCAGATGTCTTTCGAGGTGCGGGTTATGCCTGAAAGTCCCTGTATGAAGCATCCAAGCCCTAAAGGTCCGTCGCCCTGCATGCTGCTGTATGCTATCGACAGCTGCGGCGTCATCGAGGCAACGCCGGGCGGCACCTCAATCGGTATCGAGAACGTAGCGGCTCCAAGCGGCGTGGTATCCACGTTGACTGGCACGCCGCATACGGGGAAGTCCCTTGAGCTGCTGGCGTCCGGCGGCAGAGGGTATCTTTTGTATTCCGCGTCAAGGGCGTCGTTGATGTTTATCCATGGCTCAATGCTTGTAGAACCGTCTGGGTTGACAGGTTTGAACGGGTCATCGCCAACGGACGACTGGCCTGCGGTGGAAGCACTGTCTGCGGCGTAAACTTCCGTGCTACTCAGCTTTTGATATGGATTTGCCGCGCCTTTCGCCGCTGGTGGTGAGACGATGAGAAGCAGCACGCTTAAAAGACTGCAAAGTGCGTTGGCGGGGTTGCTCATGTTTGTTTATTTCTTCGTGAATTTGATAGTTTGTTTCTTTTGGCCTGTTTCAATGGCTGCCACGTATATGCCGGAAGGGAATGAAGAGGTATCTACAGCGCTTTTCCCCTTTTGCATTTTGCATGAATACACCAAGTCTCCGGAAAGGTTGAAGATGCTAAGGCTTGCTTCTGAACCAGCCTGGCTCTTGTCTAAACTGGCAGTGATTATGCTGGATGTCTCGTCATATGACAAAGTGTTTATGTTGGTTTTGTTGTCTGTGCTGTGTGTGTTCTTTTGGTATATTCCTTTCGCTCTGTTAGCTTTCACGGATGTGCCTGTGCGGCTAATGCGGTTGCCGGAGGCATCATAACCGAATGCGACGGTTTTTTGGGCGTAGGAGTTTATGGCTGAAATAAGGCATAATATGTATAATGGGACTTTCCTGGTCATTGTTTATTTGTTGTTATTAGTTTTATTGATGCAAAAGTAATAAAAAACTAAGAGAAATGAGGAAATGATAGATAAAATATTGATTTTTCTCAGATTATTCCTATATTTGCAGGACGTAAGGAAAACGGAAAAAATACACACACACATATGGTAGGAGTAGACATACTGACGGGACAGTTCGTGAACATACATCAGACGCCGGCTACAATTGGCGACTGCATGCTGGCGCGCATCATCGATATCATCGTGAGACGGTGTATGTCATAGCGTCAACGATGCTCTTCATGTATTTAGTGCCGTCGAGTGCCGGAGGCTGGGCGCACTTCGCCTTCTGTTTGTATGCCTGCTGCCGCCGCTGATGTATACCTTCCTGCTGGAGCTGCTGTGCGACGGACAGACCGTGGGGAAGCGCCTGATGAAGATATGCACGGTATGCGCCGACGGCTCGCAGCCCACGATGGGCGCTCTGTTCTTGTGATGGCTGATGGAGATTGTGGATATCGACATGGTGTGCTTAGGCGTCATCCCCATCATCGTCACACGGAGGCATCAGCGCCTCGGCGACTTCGCCGCCGGCACGATGGTGATACGCACCGGCGACAAGGCCCGCCTCCACGTCAGTCTCGACGAGTTCGCCTACGCATCGCCCGACTACAAGCCCGTATATCCCGGCACCGCCAATCTGACTCTGCGGCAGGCAGAGCTGATAGAGTGCGTAGTAAGCAAGAGCGTCAGCCATACATACATAGGCAACGATGCGTACAGGCTGGCCGACAAGGTGGCGAAGGCGATACACGTAAACGCCACGGGCAGTCCGGTGGCGTTCCTCCGCACCGTGCTCTTCGACTACCAGCACTATGCGCTGCAGGTGGTGTGAGGCTGCAAGCCTGTTCTTTGCGCGATGTCTCCCATATGTGTGCAATATTCAAAAAGTCAGTGAGCAAGTTGCGTAATCGGCAGGGTTTTCGTAAATTTGCACGCTATATATATTAGGTAAAGCCAACAATATCAGAATTATGAATATAATCAGCGAAATAAACAAGGCGGCGTTCGAAGCCGTGAAAGCACTCTACGGACAGGATGTACCAGAGAAGATGGTGCAAGTGCAGAAGACAAAGAAGGAGTTTGAGGGAAGCCTCACGCTCGTGGTTTTCCCATTCCTCAAGATTTCAAAGAAAAAGCCTGAAGACACAGCGGCTGAAATCGGAGAATGGATGAAGCAGAACTGCAAGGCAGTGGCAGACTACAACGTGGTGAAGGGATTCCTCAACATCGTAATCGACACTGCGGCATGGATAGGGATGCTCAATGACATCAACGCCGACGAACACTATGGCGAGAAGCAGGCAACGGAAGACTCTCCGCTGGTGATGATAGAATATTCTTCGCCAAACACAAACAAACCTCTACACCTGGGTCATGTGCGCAACAACCTGCTCGGATGGTCGCTGGCGCAAATCATGGCGGCCAACGGCAACAAGGTGGTGAAGACAAATATCGTGAACGACCGCGGTATCCACATCTGCAAGTCTATGCTCGCATGGCAGAAGTGGGGCAACGGCGTTACTCCAGAGACAAGCGGCATGAAGGGCGACCACCTCATCGGTGACTTCTACGTGGCTTTCGACAAGCACTACCGCGAGGAGGTGAAGGAGCTGAAAGCCAAGCTCGTGGCAGAAGGCATGGACGAAGAGGCTGCCGAGAAGAAAGCCAAGGATGAGGCTCCGCTGATAAAGGAGGCCCACGAGATGCTCGTGAAATGGGAGCAGGGCGACAAGGACGTGCGCGACCTGTGGCAGAAGATGAACTCATGGGTATATGCCGGTTTCGACGAGACATACAAGAACCTCGGAGTAGGCTTCGACAAGATATACTACGAGTCTGACACCTACCTCAAAGGCAAGGCAAAGGTGGAAGAAGGACTGGAGAAGGGACTCTTTGAGCGCCACGAGGACAACAGCGTGTGGGCTGACCTCACCAACGAGGGACTCGACCAGAAACTGCTGCTCCGTTCTGACGGTACTTCAGTGTATATGACTCAGGATATCGGTACCGCCGAGATGCGTTTCAAGGATTATCCTATCGACAAGATGATATACGTGGTGGGCAACGAGCAGAACTATCACTTCCAGGTGCTCTCGATACTTCTCGACCGCCTCGGCTTCAAGTGGGGCAAGGAGCTCGTACACTTCTCATACGGTATGGTGGAACTGCCAAACGGTAAGATGAAGAGCCGTGAGGGAACAGTGGTGGATGCCGACGACCTGATAGAGACAATGGTGGCCGACGCCAAGAAGACGAGCGAGGAACTGGGCAAGTTCAACGACATGACAGAGGAGGAGCGCAACGAGATAGCCCGCATCGTGGGTATGGGAGCGCTGAAATACTTCATACTGAAAGTTGACGCCCGCAAGAACATGCTCTTCAATCCGGAAGAGAGCATCGACTTCAACGGCAACACCGGTCCGTTCATCCAGTATACCTATGCCCGCATCCGCAGTATCCTTCGCAAGGCAGCCGGTCAGGGTGTCACCATCCCGGATGCGCTCGCCGACAATATGCCTCTCTGCCAGAAGGAGACGGAGCTGATACAGAAGATGGACGAGTTTGGTGCCGCAGTGCGTCAGGCTGGCAAGGACTACTCTCCGAGCGGCATCGCCAACTACTGCTATGAGCTGACCAAGGACTTCAACCAGTTCTACCACGATTACAGCATCCTCAACGCTGATACCGAAGAGGAGAAAGTCGTTCGCCTTGTCATCGCCAAGAACGTGGCAAAGACAATCAAGAACGGTATGGCACTGCTTGGCATCGAGGTGCCGGAAAGAATGTAGTTGATTCATAATTTCAATTCGTGATAGGTGGATGATATCGTTCGGGCATCAATCATGAATTGGTGGAAAAGTATAAAGGGTGGCGGAAATTGAAGATAAAAGATATTCTGTCACCCTGACTTTTGCTTATGGAAGAAGTCGGTGACGTCGGATTTGCAGACTTGGACAGAAATGTGATGCCCCCACCGGATCGGTCATTATACCGTTTTGGCAAATGTGTGGCAATGGAAATATGCTCCGGCCTGTAATTATGAATTATGAAATATGGATTATGAATTGACAAACCCTCCGTCGTATAGAAACGACACCGTGTTGCCGTTGCCGATGGAAGTGACCGCCGATGCGTGGGCCGTTGATGCGGCATGTTCCGGCAATCCCGGTCCGATGGAATATCGGGGTATAGACCTCGCCACGGGAGCCGTGGTATTCCATTATGGTCCTGTGCACGGCACTAACAATATCGGTGAGTTCCTCGCCATTGTGCATGCACTCGCACTGATGGAACAGAAAGGCATACGCAAGACAATATATTCAGACAGCCACAATGCCATCCTGTGGGTCAGCAAGAAGCAATGCAAGACCAAGTTGGAACGCACGCCACAGACTGCACAGCTATACAATGTGATAGCACGGGCGGAACAGTGGCTCAAGATACACCCCTTCCGTGTGCCGATACTGAAATGGGAGACGAAACGTTGGGGAGAAGTGCCGGCGGATTTCGGAAGGAAGGGATGAGGCTGATCAGGGTATCAGACTGCTGATGAAACGTGAAAACTGCATTTAATCTGCAAATAATTACAATTCTCATGCAATGTTTTCTGCTAACGGATGTTAACCATATAGAAATCGTTTCAAGAGGTTAAACTGTTGGAGAAACATTGTTCACCCTCAATCGGACATCAGACCCCGTTGGGATTTAACAAAAGAAGGAGCTGCCTATACATTATTATATAGTATAACTATAGGAATGCATATATATAGAATGAAGGCAAGTCTCTCTTAACAATAGTGAACAATGATGGACATATCGGAACAGCAACTCTATGAACGCCTGCAAAGCGGTGACGCTATGGCGCAGAAGGCTCTCTACGCGAAGTATGTGGGGAGTCTGACTGCCGTTTGTTCCCGTTATGTGGCAGATGCCGACGACGTGAAGGACGTCATGCAGGAGGTGTTCATCAAAGTGTTCACACAGATTGCCTCGTTCACCTTCCGTGGCGAAGGTTCGCTGAAGGCATGGCTGATGAGGATTACCGTCAACACATCGTTGACCTATCTGAAGAATGCCGGACGCCTGAGCGTGGTGAGAGACGACACACAGGTGGCTGACATTGTGGAGGACGAGGAACCGGATGCCGAAGGAGTGCCGCCAGACGAACTGCAACGGATGATAATGCGCTTGCCCGACGGCTACAGAACGGTGCTCAACCTATATGTCTTCGAGGACAAGAGCCACAAGGAAATCGCCGCATTATTGAATATAAAGCCGACGTCGTCGGCGTCGCAGCTGTTTCATGCCAAGGCGCTGATGGCGAAAATGATAGTAGAATATAAAAGAACCCATTAACTGTTTCACGATGAAGGATGAGTGGAAATACAAACTGCAAAGAAGTCTGGCAGACTATGAACAGTCTGCCCCTGACGGATTGTGGGAAGACATACAGAAAGCTATGTCTGCCTCTGCCGGCGTGATGCAGGATGAAGGTAAGGTGATACCGCTGCCTGGCAAGAACCGTACAAAGGTGGTGGCGCTGAGGATTGCCGCTGCCGCAGCATGCGTTGCTTGTGGAGTGGGACTGTATCTCAGTATGCCGGACCACGACAAGGGCGCACACTCCATGGTGGCAGATGCCTTGGGAGACGGAAGCAAAGCAGCTGGCAGCAATGGCATGCAGACTGATACTCCGGCAAACGACGACGGTCATGGCATGATGCCGCAAAGACACGACGCTGTGGGCAAGCTTCTGGCAAAGGCGGATATCCCGGCAGCAGTGAGAGAGGCGATAAGCTACGCACAGAAGGAAACCCAGACGGAACAGTTGGAATATGCTCCGCAGGAGGCAGTGGCTGTTGCTGCAGCCAACAATGGTAATGCTTCTATAGAAAAGAAACCAGAGACACAGGCTAATGCCGTTGGCACGATGCGTGAGAGCGTGGTGCGTCGTGGCAGTAATGCGTCTTCAGCTCGTTATATGAACTCCTCATCGAAAGCTGTGGATGTCAGCCATTCAGCATCAGAGGGACGTCTCACGGCAAGTCTTTTCGCTGCCAATGCCATGGGCGGAAGCGGCAACAGCATAACCAGCGACAGGTCGATGTTCGCGATGAGCGATATGATGTTCAATGATTATCCCGAACTGAGCGATGCCTACAGTGCCGTAAACGCAAGGACTTCCGGCAGTTCGCTCAACGATGAGAGCGTTGACCATCATCAGCCGATACGCGTAGGACTGTCGTTGCACTATTCCCTCTCTGAGAAGTGGGGACTGGAGACAGGACTCACATACTCATATCTCTATTCTGAGACTACGGCAGGCAAGAGCGACAACCGCTACGACACAAAGCAGAAAGTGCATTTCTTAGGCATTCCGCTGACTGTGGACTATAGCATCTGGCGCAACAAACTGCTCAACGTATATGTGGCAGGCGGCGGAATGGTGGAGAAGAGTCTGAGTGCCAAAGCCACCACAGCGTATGTCCTCAACGGCAGGAAGATGAATACCGAGACCAACAAGCTCAGCATGAAGGAACTGCAATGGTCAGTAAATGCCGCTGCCGGCATACAGCTGAACATCACCAAGGAGGTGGGCATCTACGCCGAGCCGGGCGTGGGATACTATTTCGACAATGGCAGTGATGTGAAAACGGCATACAGCGACAATCCTTTCAATTTTAACATGAAGCTCGGTTTGCGTTATTCGATCAAGTGACATGACATCTCAATCAGATGACATGACGCCTCAATCAGATAATGCGCTATACATATTAATAAAGCATGACATCATGACCGGATAGCGATTCCGGTCTGAGACAATATGGTTTGGTAATGACAGCTCAATACAATCGGCAGGTTGTAATGGACTGTCATTAATTGTTTTCAGATGGTTTGATAATCCAGAAACGCTCGTTTAACCAAGATTGGTCGTTAGGACTTGTTAGGATTTTTTTAGATTAGAGGCTTTGTTGGATGAAATAATTCCGGCGACAAAAATATATGCCTAAAAATCCCCCATAGCGTGGGGAACAGAACCCCCTAATGTGGGGTTTCATTCCCCACGCTATGGGGGGGATTATACAAAAACTTGAGTCAAGTTGTAAATATCTTGACAAACATTGTTGTTTTGACCTACTTTTTATTATATTTGCACAAAATTAACAAAACAAAAGAAAAGTTAGACTACTGATAATAACAGGTACGTTAATGGACTGCTGCATGTTCTGCAACAGAATATTCAGACATGATATATAGTACGACACAGTGGACTTGACTATAAAAACACTGCAACATAACCAACAAAAAAATAACATGAAGAAATCAAATCTTTCCGCGAGATTGCTACCGGCACTGTTCGTCGCAGGTGCGCTCGTGTTCACAGGATGTTCAGACAGTGACTATGATTTTGGAAACATCGATTCCACGATTGGTATCGGAAGCGATGGACTCCAGATTCCTGTCAGCACAACCGAAAACATCAAGTTGGGCGACATTTTGGAGCTCGAGGAAAATGGAAGTGTAGTAGAGGCTGCAAACGGCGATTATGTGTTCCGCCAGGATGGTGGAAACGTTGCCCCCGTGCATCCGTTTATCGACAAGATTGTAGTTTGGAAGAAGTCCGAGCCCATCATCACGCCGGTGCCTGTAGGCATTCCATTTCCTACAAAGTCGAAAGGCGTGCGTCGCAATGACTCGTATGTTGGCGACATAAGTGGCGTAGGATACCTTGTGGAGTTCCATTACAAGGGTGAGAAACCGGCAGATGTAATCGAAATGAAGAAGGCTGAATTGAAGGCACCCGTAACACTCAGACTCAAATTCGATGACAATATCAAGAGGAGTATTCAGAAGTTCCAGGAACTCTCGCTGACATTCCCTAACTATATGGAACTGGCAGACAACGGAAGTTTGATGACGCCGACTGTAAATGGAAGAAAGGTAGTCTTCAATGATGTGCCAACCTCAAAAGACCTGGTGGTAAAGGTGAATATCAAGACTATCGACTTCAAGGCAAAGCAGGAATATCCAGGTTCTTCAATAAAGATAAACGGCAAGGATGTGGAACTTGACGGCTTTATCGTATTGAATGTTTCAGCTCCATATACCGGTTCTGCAGCAGATGCAGGAAATGTCGGAGGAGAGATTACCTGTACCTATGAGAACGACAACTTCACCATCGAAGCAGCCACAGGACGCTTCAACCCTGATATCGCCCTCAACGACCTCGGTGACGTGGACATCACCGGTGTGCCGGACTTCCTGAAAGACGGAAATGTGGTGGCAGACCTGTATAATCCGCAGATTTCGCTCGACATCAGCAACGACATGCAGGTGGATGGTGTCGTAAACGGTACTATCAAGGCCTTCAAGAACGGACGCGAGACAGCCTCGGTGGATGTAGAGGGAATACGAGTGACAGGCGGCAAGACGACCCATGTGTGCATCTGCCGCAGAGGAAACGGAGTGGAAGGTTACGACCAGGTAATCACCAAGAGCAATCTGTCAGACCTTATAAAGACCATACCAGACAACATCAAGTTCACCGCTACGGCAATGGCAGACAGCAAGAAGGAAGGACGCTTCGAACTCGGACATACCTACGTGATACAGCCTTCGTATCATGTTGACGCACCGTTGGCATTTGCAGAGAATGCGGTGATAGAATACCGTGACACCCTCGACGGATGGCACGACGACATCAAGGACATGAAGCTCGCAGATGGTGCTTATCTGCTGGCTACGGCAAACGTGACAAGTTGTGTGCCTGCATACATGTCGTTGGATGTCATACCGGTGGATGCCGACAAGAAGGAACTCAAGGGCATCGAGGTGCAGCTCGTTCAGAAGGATGTGAAGGCATCGGCAGATGGAGTGGAATCGCAGACATCACCGCTGGAGGTGAAGATCATGCAGACCGACGATGATGCCATGAAGCGACTCGACGGACTGGTGCTCATCGTTGCCGGAAAGGCAAGCGGTGAAGGAAACGCCGTGACGGGCATCACGCTCAATGCGCAGAAACATACTCTGAAGCTCACTGATATAAAGATAAAGATGGTGGGCAAGGTGATAGGCGACTTTAATTAACCTTTAAACACAAAACCTGATTATGACAAGTCTTAAGATAAAGAATATGCTCGCCGTGGCAATGCTTGCCGCCGGCAGCTCGGCAATGGCGCAGAATCTGAATTCGGCGTATTTCACCGACCAGTTCGCATCCCGCAACACTATGAACCCGGCATTCGGCAACGACAAGAACTTCGTTTCCATTCCAGGTCTCGGCAACGTGAACATCAGTCTTCAGGGAAACTTCGGTTATGAAGACGTGGTGATGAAGAATCCACGCTTCGGCATCGACAGCAACAAGAAGATGACGACCTTCATGAACCCCTATATCTCAGATGCCAAGGCGCTCGACGGATTCTCCACCGGCAACAACAGAGTGGTGGGCGACGTGTCAGTGGCGCTTCTCGCTGCCGGCTTCAAGGCGTTTGGCGGATACAACACCGTGGAACTCAATTCAAAGTCATCGCTTGGTATGGTATTGCCATACGAACTCTTCGAGTTTGCACGCAACACCGGCAACAACAGCTACAACATCGGTGACATCAGCGCCCACGCACAGTCGTATGTGGAACTGGCGTTCGGTCATTCACGCAATATCGACGAGAAGCTGAGAGTTGGTGCGAAATTCAAACTCCTCTTCGGAGTGGCACGTGCCGACTTCAAGTTCAAGGACGTGAAGGCAGACCTCTCGGCACCGGAGAAATGGACAATCAGCGGTGACGCTCAGGCAGATGTCTCGATGAAGGGATTCCAGTATAAGATGAAGGAAAAGAAGTATGAAACGGCAGGTGCCGGCACATACGAGAAGATTGACGACATCGATGTGGATGGAGCCGGACTCGGAGGCTTCGGTATGGCTCTCGACCTGGGTGCCGTGTATAAGATCAACGAAGACTGGACGGTGAGCGCCTCGGTGCTCGACCTCGGATTCATGAGCTGGAGCAACGACATGCAGGCAACCAACAAGAACAAGAGCTTCGAGTTCAGCGGATTCCATGACACTTCAGTGAATAGCGACCGCCCGGGAACCATCGATGACCAGGCAGACAAATACAGTGACCAGATAACAGACTTCATAAACCTGCAGGACAAAGGCGACAAGGGAAGTCGCACCACAGGACTGGGAGCCACACTGAATGTGGGCTGTGAGTATCAGTTGCCGGCATACCGCAAGATAAGCTTCGGTCTGCTCAGCACAACACGCATCAAGGGAGAATACTCATGGACAGAAGGCAGACTGAGCGCCAACTGGAAACCCCTCAAGTGGCTTGACGGAGGCATCAGCTTTGCGGCAAGCAGCTTTGCTACAAGCATGGGATATGTGGTGAACATCCATCCGAAGGGCTACAACTTCTTCATCGGCATGGACCACATCCTTGGCAAGACCAGCAAGGAATGTATCCCTCTCAGCTCAAACGCCAGCATATCGATGGGTATGAGCGTGACATGGTAAGATGCCATAACGGACTTTTGCGCGGTATGACAGCCGCTTGTGATATAGCCGGAGGCCAATGGGTGTTGATAGCCCGATGGTCTCCGGCTTTTTTCGTCACTAAGTGACGGTAAAAAAATAACTTGGTATGATTTGAGCCTCATTTACCGTCACTGAACGCTTGTTTCATGAATTAACGCTTGCCGTTTCAAATACTTTTCTTAACTTCGCATCTAAAACCTATTTATATATGATCTGTTACCGTAGGATAGCCAATAGCCTAATGGCATTTTTGTTCGCATCAGCAGCCTTTGCTGCCAATCCCGATGCCGATGACAACCTGTCGTTGATGCGCCAGGTGCGCACATCATCATGTTTCGACTACAATCTCACAGGACAACTTCTCACCGATGGCATCGTGACAACCGCGATGCCGCCGACACTCACCGTATGCGATGCCGCCGGACCGCTGCCAAGACGCGAGCGGGAATGGGCAATCGACGGTGGGGAGTGGACCCGTAACACGCTGATGGGCAGCAGCAACAGCCTGCAATATCAGTGGACGGCGATGTCGGTGAAAGCCGACCGCATAAAGTTGCGCTGCTATGTGGCATACGACGAGGCGAAGGCACATGGCGGCTACAGCATAAAAGTGCTTGTGCCGACCGGCAAGAAAGGCGGATGGCGTGTGGTGGCAGAAGACCGGGGTGGCAAACTGCCCGGCACTTTGTCGAAGAACAAGGTGAGCAGCGACCCAAACAAGCAGACCGGGACAAGCATGCTGCCGCAGCGCGACATCAATCTGCAGTTCGACCTGCCCGCTGACTGCCGGGACATCACGGCCATGCGCCTGGAGTTGGATATGGAAGGAGCTGTATATTGGACAGTCTTCAATATCGATTTCTACAAGGACGGTGGGCGAGTACTTGCCGATGTCATACCAAACTCCCGTTTCGGAAGCGCCTGGATGAGTGCCGGCGAGGGACATGAATGGGCACAGGTAGACCTGGCGGCAAAGTCAGAGGTGTCGTTCGTTGACCTTTCGTGGATACGCCGACCCAAGCATGGATATATAGAAGTCAGCGACGACGCCCGGCAATGGCGCCGTGTGGCAACGCTGCCCGACAACAGCAAGCGGCGTACCGACCGCATAAAACTCAGCGGCGTCAGTTGCCGCTATGTCAGAGTCACCATGGACGGCGGCAGCATTGATGTGGCGAAGACCGGCGATGTGCCAACCAGGGCATACGTGCTGAGCGAACTGAAGGTTGAAGGAAAGGGCGTTCGGCGCGACACGGAGTCAGCAACCCGCCCCGGTATGGAATCAGCAAACGGTGGATATGCCGACAACCGCATGATGCTCAATGCCGGAGACTGGAAAGTGTGCCGCGCGTCACAGGTGAAAGCAGGAGGTGAGAAGGTATCCACCAGACAGTTTGCCACCGATGACAGTTGGATTCCAGCCACCGTGCCAGCCACCGTGCTCACCAGTTTCGTCAACTATGGCGCTCTTGCCAATCCAGACTATGCCGACAATATGTTCGGCATCAGCGATTCATATTTCAACTCCGACTTCTGGTATCGCCGCACCTTCTCCCTGCCGAAGGAGATGGCAGGACAGCGGGTGCTTCTGAATTTCGACGGCATCAACTGGAAAGCCGATGTGTGGGTCAACGGCAAGAAGATAGACCGCATAGAGGGAGCCTTCACCCGTTCCGTAGCCGACATCACTCCATATCTCAACGGAGGGGTAAACACACTCGCCGTGCTTATCCACAAGAATGCACATCCCGGAGCGATAAAGGAGAAAAACCATCTGAACACCGATTTCAACGGCGGCATACTCGGAGCAGACAACCCCACCTTCCATGCCACTATCGGCTGGGACTGGATATCAACTATCCGCGGTCGTGATATCGGTATCTGGAACGATGTCTATCTTACTTCTACTGCTTCCGTAACACTCGCAGACCCCGTAGTAAGCACCCGTTTCGACAATCTGCCCGACACCCTTGCCACCATGACGCCACGCGTGTTGGCGCACAACTGGCTCGACAAGGAGGTGAGCGGAACGCTGAGAGGATGGATAGGCAATCTGAAGTTTGAAAAGAATATCACGCTGAAAGCCGGAGAACAGCGTGAGGTGGTGTTCAGTCCCGACGAATACCAGACCCTGTGCGACCGGCGCATACGCCTCTGGTGGCCAAACGGACATGGTGAACCTTATCTGCATGATGCCGGATTTGAGTTTTGGGCAGACAATCAGCAGAGCCACAACGCCACTGCCCGCATCCACTACAATGCAGGTATCAGGGAGATGCGATATGCCGACCCTGACACGCAGCTGAAACTTTTCGTCAACGGGCGACGCATCGTGCCGTTCGGCGGAAACTGGGGATTCCCGGAGTCTAACCTCAACTATCGCCAGAGGGAATATGACATTGCCGTGCGCCTGCACCGCGACATGAACTTCAACATGATTCGCAACTGGGTGGGAATGACTGGCGACGAGGAGTTTTATGACGCTTGCGACAAGTATGGCATCATGGTGTGGCAGGACTTCTGGCTTGCCAACCCTGCCGACGGACCGGATCCCGATGACGAGGTGATTTTCATGCGCAATGCCCGTGATTTCACAAGCCGTATGCGCCGCCATCCGTCGATTGCTCTCTATTGCGGACGAAACGAAGGTTATCCTCCAAAGACCCTCGACGACGGTTTGCGGCAGACTGTGGCAGAGATGAACCCGAAGTTGCTCTACATATCATCTTCGGCTGATGATGGAGTGAGCGGACACGGACCGTATTGGGCGGAACCGCCACGTACCTACTTCGCCAAGCAGAGCGGAAAACTGCATACCGAGCGTGGCATGCCTAACGTGATGACGCCTGAAGGCACACGCCGCACACTCGCTGAACCGATAGAATGGGAACCCGGCGACGCTTGGGGACAGCATGATTTCACACAGGCAGGCGCTCAGCGAGGCGCTTCGTTCATGGCAATCGTCGAACGTATGTTCGGCAAACCGGAGTCTGCCGACGAGTTCACCCGTCTGGCACAATGGGAAAATTATGAAGGTTATCGTGCGATGTATGAGGCAGACTCGAAATACCGCCAGGGACTGCTCATCTGGATGAGCCACGCCTGCTGGCCCAGCTATACATGGCAGTGTTATGACTATTATTTCGAACCTACGGCAGCCTTCTTCGGCGCACGCAAGGCTTGCGAACCATTGCATATCCAGCGTAACGCCCTGACACGCAACATCGAGGTGGTAAACCGCACGGCGGATAACTATAAAGACCTTGTGGCAACCCGCGAACTGCTCGATATCCGTGGCAATGTTGTCCGTGTGGATAGCAATATGGTAAACTCCTATGGGGACTCCACCGTAGAACTGGCAGCTCTCGCCACCGACTCCGTGCCCGGAAAGCTCGACGGAACGGTGTATTACATCCGTTTGAGACTCGCCGACAGCAATAACGCAACGCTGTCTACCAATTTCTATGTGCTGTCTACCGATGAAGGCAATCTGCAGCAGCTTGCCACGCTGCCCGTGGTGAAAGTGGCGGCTTCAGTAAAACGCCCGTCCGGCAACGGCATGACTCTGACTTTGCGGAACACCGCTTCCACACCGGCAATGATGATAAGGCTGAACCTCAAAACCGGCGATGGCAGTCAGGTGCTGCCCGTGGACTATTCAGACAATTATTTCCACCTCATGCCCGGAGAGGAGCGCACTGTCAATATCGGATGGGACAATGCCGATGCGCGACAGCAAGTACCGTTTGTCGAGCTTACGGGATATAACGTGGAACAGTGTGTATTGAAATAGTAAAGCCGTCTGGAGATAGGGTAGGAGTGTCGTCATTTCTTGTCTTATATGGCAATTTGTCCATAAAAAATTTAACCCCAAACGGTCATCATGCCGTTTGGGGTTAAAAAATCTCTTGGAGTTTCCGTCGTGTCCCTGCTCTTAGTTTTCCTTCAGCCAGAGTAGGGCAGCGTAATTACAGTTTGTTGAACTCGGCGAAGATCTTGTCGGAGATTTCCTTGAACTCTTCGTCGGTGAGTTTCAGCTTAGGGTTAGAGAAGAGCATGTCCTTCTCGTTCTGCATCGGCACGAGGTGAACGTGGGCATGAGCCACTTCCAGTCCGAGCACCGCCATGCCCACCTTGCGGCATGGGAAAGCGTTCTTGATGGCAACCGCCACCTTCTTTGCAAATACCGCCATTTCGGCAATCTCCTCGTCGGTCATGTCGAAATAGTAGTCCACCTCACGGCGTGGAATCACCAGAGTGTGACCCTTCACCAGAGGGTTGATGTCGAGGAACGCATAGAATTTCTCGTTTGCGGCGCATTTCCAGCTTGGAATCTCGCCTGCAGCAATCTTAGAAAAAATGTCCATAATCTATAGTTTTTATTCTACGGAAATCTTGTCGATTCTCAGTCTTATGGTGCCACGAGGAATCTTTATCTCAGCCTCGTCGCCCACCTTCTTGTTGAGCAGTCCCTGTGCGATAGGAGTCTTGATGGAGATTTTTCCCTCCTTGAGGTTCGCCTCGCTCTCGCTGACGATAGTGTATGTCATCTTTGCCTTAGTGGCGATGTTTGTCATCTCCACCTTCGACAAAATCTGTACGGTGTCGGTGCTGAGGCGTGACGTGTCAACGATCTTCGCTTCAGCGATGGCGAGCTTCAGCTTGTTGATCTTGTCTTCCAGATGAGCCTGTGCCTCTTTTGCCGCATCATACTCAGAGTTCTCACTAAGGTCGCCCTTGTCGGCAGCCTCTGCGATTGCGGCAGATGCCTTCGGACGCTCAATACTTTCCAAACGTTTCAGTTCGGCTACCATCTTGTCGTAGCCATCTTGTGACATGTAAGCCATAATGAAAATTATTTTTTATTTGATTTTATGTGTTTCCTGGCAATATAATATAATGGATTCCGGCAGAGAAATTAGTGCCGGAATCCATTATATTCTCACCAAATGTCTATTCTTTTTGCAAAGATAGGCATATTTTTCATAATTACAAAATAAAAAAATGGCTAAAAACGTGTTTGTTAATATAATTATGCTTATTTTTGCAGCTACATAATTATGTAATACTTTTATTATCCTTGTTATATTATGATTACACCTTCAGAGTATAATGCTATTTTGGACTTGATGCATCGTCAGGTTGTGCCTGCTATTGGATGTACCGAGCCTATTGCTGTGGCACTTTGTGTGGCAAAAGCAACAGAGCTGCTTGCAGCGGAGCCTGATACTATTGATGTCAGACTTAGTGCAAACATTTTTAAGAACGCCATGGGAGTAGGCATCCCTGGCACGGGAATGATCGGTCTTCCCATCGCCATCGCTTTGGGAGCGCTGGCGGGAAAGCCTGAACTCAGTCTGGAAGTGCTCCGCGACTGCACGAAGGACGATGTGGAGCGTGGAAAGAAATACATCGACGAGGGAAGAATCAAGATAACCCTCGAACATGATGACGCCGACAAACTGTATATCAACGCCCTCTGCAAGGCTGGCGGAAAGGAAGCTGAGGCTCGCATCAAGAGCTCCCACACCAATTTCGTCTTCATGCGCAAGGACGCAGAGGAACTGCTCAACGTGGCTTCGTGTGCCGCTAAAGCCTCACAGGCTGCCGACGACATCAGGCTGACGCTGGGCAAAGTGTATGAATTCTCCCACACTGCCAAGCTCGACGACATCCGCTTCATCCTCGATGCCAAGAAGCTCAACGAGGCTGCATCTGAGGCAGGACTGCGCGAGAACTATGGCCACCAGCTGGGCAAGACGCTCTGCAGTCCGCTCGGTCATGGAATCATGGGCGACAGCATCTTCTCCAGAATACTGTCTGCCACAAGCTGTGCCTGCGACGCACGTATGGCGGGAGCCATGGTGCCGGTGATGAGCAACAGCGGCAGCGGAAACCAGGGTATCTGCACCACCATGCCGGTGGTGGTATTTGCCAAGGAGAACCATAACACCGAGGAGGAGCTTATCCGTGCGCTTGTGATGAGTAACCTCACGGCAATATATATCAAACAAAACCTCGGCACGCTGTCTGCACTTTGCGGATGCGTGGTTGCCAGCACGGGCAGCAGCTGCGGTATCACATATCTCATGGGCGGCAACTTCGAGCAGATTTGCTTCTCGGTGAAGAATATGATAGCAAACCTTACGGGAATGATCTGCGACGGTGCGAAGCCAAGTTGCGCCCTGAAGCTCACCAGCGGCGTGAGCACGGCGGTGCTCAGTGCGATGCTCGCCATGCAGCACAAATATGTCACCTCATACGAGGGAATCATCGACGACGATGTGGACCAGAGCATCCGCAACCTCACAGCCATCGGCAGCCGCGGCATGAACGATACCGACCGTTTCGTGCTCGACATCATGACCCACAAAGGCGTGAAGGAGGATTGACGTAACTATATAAGGATTCCTGTTGGAGTCACCTTGATAAACAATCGAAGAAAAATAAAAATAAAAAAACAATAAAGTAATAATGAAAAGTTCAGTAATCAAAAGAATGTTTACGACTTCGCTCATGATGCTTATGGCTATCATGCTGTGGGCACAAGGAAGTCCGGTACATTTCACAGTTAGTCAGAAGCAGGTTTCTGACACCGAAATCGATGTGGTCTTCAAGGGTAAGATCGCCAAGGGCTGGCATGTATATGCCCCCAACATCCCTGCTGACGGACCAATCCCTGCCACTATGCACACCGAGAAGGCTGAGGGCGTAAAGGCAGTAGGCAAGCTCAAGGCCCAGGGCAGGGAAATCAAGGAGTACGACCAGATTTTCGGTATGCAGCTTCGCTATTATGAGAACAGCGTTACCTTCGTGCAGCGCTATAAGATTACGGGCAAGACATACTCTGTGAAGGGTTATCTGGAGTATGGCGCTTGCAACGACTCTGGTTGTATGCCTCCTACCTCTGTAGAGTTCTCATACAAGGGCAACGGTCCTGCCGATGCTCCTGAGGCTCAGGAGGAAGCTACAGAGGAGGCTGCCGCTGCCGACACTGCAGCCGTGGCACCGGCCGGAGAGGCTGTTGAGGCTGACTCGGCATCCGTAGTTGCCGACGGTGACCTCTGGAAACCGGTTATCAATGAGCTGAAGGCATATCAGGAAGGTGGCAACGCCAGCCACTCTCTCTTCTATATCCTCATCATGGGCTTCGTGGGTGGTCTGCTCGCAGTGCTCATGCCATGTATCTGGCCTATCATCCCAATGACCGTAAGCTTCTTCATGAAGCGTAACAAGGACAAGAAGAAGGGTATCCGCGACGCCGTTACCTATGGTATTTCCATCATCGTGATCTACGTGTTGCTCGGCTTCCTCATCACTCTTATTTCGGGTGGTAACGGACTGAACAGTCTTTCAACCAACGCCGTGTTCAACATCATCATCTTCCTCGTGCTCGTTGTATTCGCAGTGTCATTCTTCGGATGGTTCGAGCTTGAGCTGCCTTCTAAGTGGACAAACTCCGTAGACAATAAGGCTTCTGCAACAACAGGTCTCGTGTCTATCTTCCTTATGGCGTTCACACTCGTGCTCGTGTCATTCTCTTGCACCGCACCTATCATCGGACTGCTCCTCGCAGAGTTCTCTACATCGGGTAACATCGCCGCTCCGGCAGTCGGTATGCTTGGCTTCTCTATTGCCCTCGCATTGCCGTTCACACTCTTCGCCATGTTCCCGGCATGGCTCAAGTCAGCTCCTAAGTCTGGCTCTTGGATGAACACACTGAAGGTGAGCCTCGGTTTCGTGGAGCTCGCATTCTCTCTGAAGTTCCTCTCTGTTGCCGACCTCGCTTACGGATGGCACATCCTCGACCGTGAGACATTCCTCGCTCTCTGGATAGCTATCTTCTTCCTCTTGGGCCTCTACCTCATCGGCAAACTCAAGTTCCAGAGCGACGTGATGCTCGGTGAGCCAAAGCCAATGCCAGTGCCTTGCGTGATGCTCGGTCTTGTTTCTCTGGCATTCGCCGTATATATGATTCCTGGTCTCTGGGGTGCTCCTTGTAAGGCTGTCAGCGCCTTCGCACCGCCGATGAACACACAGGACTTCAACCTCAATACCAATGAGGTGAAACCTAAGTACACTTCTTATGAAGAGGGTGTAGCTGCCGCTGCAGCACAGGGCAAGCCTGTCCTCATCGACTTCACCGGCTTCGGTTGTGTGAACTGCCGTAAGATGGAGGCTGCCGTATGGACAGACCCACGCGTTGCCGACAAACTCAACAACGACTATGTGCTTATCTCTCTCTATGTTGACGACAAGCAGCCTCTGGCCAAGCCTATCGAGGTGACCGTGAACGGACAGAAGCGCACTCTGCGTACTGTCGGTGACAAGTGGAGCTACCTGCAGCAGAGCAAGTTCGGTGCTCTCGCACAGCCATACTACGTGACTCTCGGTCCTGACGGTATGCCTCTCTCTCGTCCATTCTCATTCAAGGAAGACGTGTCAGACTATCTGAACTTCCTCCAGGAGGGCTTGGACAATTATAGAAGCAAGCAGAACGACTGATAAGCAAATACAGAGAAAGGGACAGCCGGATGATGCATCGTCACGTCGGGCATGTCCCTTTCTTGTTATATATAATATGGTATGAATGAGGCGTCTGTCATTCTCCGACGCGCCTTGATTGTATAACTTAAAAACAAAGTACTATGATAAAAGACCTTCTCGCATTTCTCGATGCATCGCCAGTGAATTTCCTCGCAGTGAAGACCCTCAAGGAGCGTCTTGCCGCTGCCGGTTTCAAAGAGATGGATTCCACTGCTCCCATAGGTACCATTGAGCCAGGCGACCAGCTGTTCTTCACCAAGAACGACTCCTCGCTCTATGCCGTCCGCATAGGCAGGCAGACTATCGCCGATGCGGGATTCCATCTGATATGCGCCCATTGCGACTCGCCCACCTTCCGTATAAAGCCGAATCCGGAAATGGTATGTGAGGGAGGCATCACCAAGCTCAACACCGAGGTATATGGCGGCCCTATCATGAGCACATGGTTCGACCGTCCGCTGAGCCTCGCCGGAAGAGTAATCCTGCGCACCGACAATCCGCTGCAGCCGGAAACCCGTCTGCTGCATGTGAAGCGACCATTGCTGCAGATTACCAATATCGCCATCCACTTCAACCGTCAAGTGAACGACGGTGTGAAACTGAGCAAGCAGAAAGACATGCTCCCGCTGCTCGGCATCGTGAACGACCAGCTTGAGGCTGGCAACATGCTGATGAACGTCATCACCGGCGAACTCGGTGTAAAGGCGCAGGATATACTCGACTTCGACCTCTATCTCTACGACACTGCGCCTGCCAGCACCTTCGGCGTGCATGACGAGTTTATCTCTGCTGGCAGACTCGACGACCTGAGCATGGTTCATGCCGGACTCATGGCGTTGATGATGAGTGGCGGTGTGCCGGAGACTACACAGGTGCTTGCCGTATTCGACAATGAGGAGACTGGCAGCCAGACAAAGCAGGGAGCCGGCAGCCCGTTCCTGAGCAGTCTGTTGCAGCGTCTGGTGTTCGCACAGGGTGGCGAAATGTCGGATTTCTACCGCAGCGTGGAGAAGTCGTTCATGATTTCTGCCGACAATGCCCATGCCTGGCATCCTAACTATCCTGAGAAGTTCGACCCTACCAACCATCCTATGCTTGGCGGTGGTCCATGCATCAAGTTCAATGCAGCCCAGAAGTATGCCAGCGACGCCGTTTCGGCAGCCATCTTCACAGGCATTTGTGAGAAAGCCGGTGTGCCATGCCAGCGCTTCGTCAACCATAGCGACGTGGCAGGCGGCAGCACCCTCGGCAACATCCTTGCTTCATCATTGCCTCTGCGTGGCGTAGACATGGGTAACCCTGTCCTCGGTATGCACTCCGTGCGTGAGACGGGTTCTGTGGCAGACCATGAATACTGCATCAAGGCATTCACGGAGTTCTATAAGCTGTGATTTGCAGAGCGTAGACTTGTATGACCCCAAAACGCGGTCATCAGGTCGTTCAACGTAATACCCAAAACGGTCATCCCTCTTTGCTGTATTTGCAATGTGGGATGACCGCTATCGTTTCTAATCTGTCGTTATAGTCTTTTGACCTTCAAATGATAACTGAAAGTCTTTCTTAATGGCTGTTGTTGTCAGTAAATACTTTCTTGCCGTTGATGATATATACTTTTCCTTTTTCGGTAGTTGTCACTTTCCTGCCGCTCATGTCATAAATGCCTTGCTTGGATTCCTGCTGCTCTATATTGATGTCATTTATAGTTGAAGTCGGGAAATCGTCTGTTTCTATGAAATTCGTAAAATAATCCCAACCCTTGGCATTGCGGTATTTCTCGGCTGTACCAGTAGGTACATATACCGGGATGTCATTAGGAGTACCAGGATCGCTATCGTTGGGTGAATAGAAAGGCGTTGCTCCTGAATTCATATTGACTTTGCATACTGGCGACTCGGCAGCCATGCTGTAGATGCGTTTTATATTTGTCCAATTTGTGCAGCTTTCAGCTCCAAGGGTCTTCAAGGATGCGGGGAAAACAATTTCTTCTAATGCATTACATTCGCTAAACGCCTGATCTTCAATTTCTTCCAATCCTGCAGGTAATTCCAATTTCTGTAAATTATAACATTCGTTGAATGCACCACTCTTGATGACCTTGACATCAGATGGTATGCGGAAATCTTTCAATTCTATACAATACTCAAGAAATCGAGGAGGGATGTATGTCATTTCTTCGGGCAAAGATATTTTTTCCAGTTTGAAATTATATCCAAACTGTGATTCGCCTGACCAGATAATATTCGGATTCGAGATGACCACCTCTTTAAACCGACAACCCCTAAACGCCTCATTACCGATTTCCTCCAATCCTTCAGGGAAGTTTATAGATGTTATTTTAGATGAATAAAAGGCTAATGCCCCTATTTCTTTGATTGTGGAAGGCAACACGACGCTGCCTTTCAATTCTGAGCAGTTCATAAATGCCCGCTCTTCTAACTTTTCGAAGCCTTCGGGAAACACCAGAGGGTTGGTCTTCAATAACCAACAATTCTCGAAAGCAGATCTTTCTATGCGTTGGAGACTGGTTGGAATGTTAATGTACTTTAAATTATCCACAAAATTAAAAGCGCTCTGACCTATTACTTTCAATCCTTCAGGGAAAATGATTCTTCTTAGGCCTATCGAGTATATAAATCCATCAATCACTTGTTCTTTTGGACGGCAAAAAGCCCATTCCGGTATTACGCCATTAATAATTTCGGCGTTTTCCAAATTGATGACGGATAGCCTGCCATAGAATGTCCCACTCCAGAGGGTGTAGAAATCCGTATCGTTGATAGGGCCGTTTACTATCAATGAATCCACATTGTTTATATCGTCACCAACCTTTTCTGCCAGTTGACCGGCGGCGGTAGTCGTGACGTTCAGATATACAGGCTGTTCTCGAACTTCATCGGCATTGTTCGACCTAAAAGGATACCTCATAGACAATCTGTTGGCAACGTCAGCTTGTCTTATGCTGAGAGGAATCGTGTCGTTTTCTGGTATAATGCCACTTGATGTTGAATAATCAACATCTTTACCTGTAAATTGTTTTTGGGCAATGTACAGTGCTTCTTTTTCGGAAACTCTGCGATAGCTCTGAGCAAATGTTGCCGTGGAAAAGCTACAGATAAATAATAATAAATAAAATAGTACTTTTTTCATGATGTAAAAAATTAGGTTCGTACTATGTTAATTAACACTTTGTTGCTTACAAGCTATTATGTATTGCAATTATATAGATAATTTATTCTGATAGATAAAAAAAGTAAGATATTGTGTTTAGTTTATAAAATATTAACAATTAGAATATACTGTGCTCGTAAACATCTGTTAAGGATTACACCAATCTCACCTTATTGCGATAATAGGTAGTTGATGATTATTGCTGACATGGCAAGCCTTCTAAACAGATGTTCATATATGTTCATGTGATTTTTAGTTTCTGTATCGGATAGGCTAAAGGAATATAGTAGCCAAAGATTTTCAGGAAAATCCTTTGCTGCTTGGAGTTGATGTGTTATATTTGCCGTGAAATTGAGAAATATGCTTTTTTGCGTCCTTGTAGTCCGTTGAGGTGAGGGCGGGAGAAGGCAGGGATTGTTATAATTATTAGAAACAAAACTTATCATCAACAAATGGATCCAATATTTATCACCGGACCATGTGTCATAGAGTCGGCAGAATTGCTCGACACCATAGCGGCAGAGATAAAGCGCCTAAGCGACCTGACGGGTCGCACATTCTATTTCAAGGCATCCTTCGACAAGGCAAACCGCACGTCGATACACTCCTTCCGCGGCCCCGGACTGGAACGCGGACTGCAGATGCTTGCCGACGTGAGAGAGAAATACCATCTGCCGCTGCTCACCGATATCCATGAGAGCTGGCAGGCAAAGGCTGCCGGAGAGGTGGTGGACGTGTTGCAGATTCCTGCATTTCTGTGTAGGCAGACCGACCTCCTCGTAGAGGCAGCACGCACCGGGCGCACGGTGAACATCAAGAAGGCGCAGTTTCTTTCTGGCGAAGACATGCGCTATCCAGTGGAGAAATGCCGTGAGGCAGGTGCCAAGGAGGTGTGGCTTACCGAGAGAGGCAACAGCTTCGGATACAACAATCTTGTGGTGGACTTCCGCAACCTGCCAGCCATGTCGCAGTATGCCGACCGCGTGGTGATGGACTGCACACACAGCGTGCAGCGGCCAGGAGGAGCCGGCGGCAAGACAGGCGGCGACCGTCAGTATGTGCCGATGATGGCGTTGGCGGCAAAGGCGTTCGGAGCACAGGGATATTTCTTCGAGACGCATCCCGACCCGGACCATGCCCTCAGCGACGGACCGAACATGCTCTATCTGAAAGACCTCGAAGGAGTGGTGAAGAGTCTGCTTGACTAACAGAAACTGCCGTCCCGTCAGTCTGTGCTGATGGGAATAATCGGAAAACAAAAGTAGAATTATGAAATACACACATACAGCAATAAAATGTATCGAGGACGAGTCGAAGGCTCTCCTTGAACTCATACCAAATATCGACGACAATTTCGACAAGGCTGTCGATATCATACTACAGTGTAAGGGAAAACTCATCGTTACCGGAGTGGGCAAGAGCGGACATATCGGTGCGAAGATTGCCGCTACGCTCTCTTCAACGGGAACACCGAGCTTCTTCATCAATCCCCTTGATGCCTTCCACGGCGATCTCGGCGTGATACAGGCAGAGGATGTGGTGTTGGCATTGTCTAATTCCGGACAGACCGATGAGCTGCTGCGCTTCCTGCCGTATCTCATCGAACATAAGATCCCTGTTATCGGAATGAGCGGAAACCCGGAGTCGCTGCTCGCCAAATATGCCACTGCCCATCTGAACTCCAGAGTGAGCCGTGAGGCTTGTCCGTTGGGACTCGCTCCCACATCATCCACTACGGCAGCCCTCGCCCTGGGCGACGCCCTGGCATGTGCGCTGATGGTGGCACGCAACTTCAAGGCTACCGATTTCGCACAGTTCCATCCAGGCGGTTCGCTCGGCAGACGACTGCTCACCAGGGCTAAGGACGTGATGCGTTCCGACGACCTGCCTGTAGTAGACCCTCAGACGAAGCTCGGCGAGGCCGTTATACATGTGAGCAACGGCAGACTGGGACTGTGTGTGCCGGTGGTTGACGGCAAGGTGGTGGGTCTCGTCACCGACGGCGACATACGCCGTGCGATGGAGAGTTCGCAGGACAGATTCTTCCAACTCACCGTTGCCGACATCATGACGAAGACGCCGAAGATGGTGTCGCCGGAAATGAAGATTACCGACATAGAGCAGGTGCTACATCAGAACAAGATACACTGTGTTCTTGTGGTTGACGAGGAGAAGCATCTGCTTGGCGTGGTGGATTCATTCCGCACCATGTTGTAGAATTTTTCAGCTATTATATATAAGCCCTAAAACGGTCATTAGGTCGACAAGTCCTAATGACCGTTTTGTGGATAAAAATGTCGGTGGAGCTGGCGCAAAGTCTTATTTCAGCTTGCTCCGCTCAATCACGTGTACGAAGTCCTGCCAACCTTTCTTCGCCTTGTATTTTCCCACACATCCGTCTGGAACTACGAGCCATGTATTCTGTAGCACTTCGCGGCAGAAAGCGTTAGGTGCGTCGTGAGGATTCCTGTTTGTTATTGCTATCGCCTTCAGGTTTGGAGTGTCGCTGAATGCGCCTTCGCCGATGTTTATCATGTCATCGCCAAGAGTGACATACTCCAACGAGGTGCAGCATCTGAAAGCGTTCTCACCGATAGTGTGCATGTCTTTCGGACAGTCGAAGCGTTTCAGTTTGATGCATCCCCAGAAGCAGGCGTTACCGATGCCCTTGAGGTTGTTGTCGGTATGTATTGATTCAAGCTCCGTACACCATTGAAAGGCACTCATACCGATGTGGCGCAGCTTGGCAGGACAGGTGAAAGTCTTCAGCGGACATCTGGTGAATGCTTGTGACTCGATGAACTTTATGGCATCGTTTAGCGTTATCGACTCCAGCGAGCAACCGTCGAAGGCACCGCAGGCAATCACCTCTATGGTCCAGTTCGTCAGTCCTCTTGACACATTGTATGGAATCTTGACATGCTTCAGGTTCGTTTCCATACACCGTTGTACGGTGGCCTCTCCCTGGTATGTCATTGCCGTCTCCGACACCATTCCGTATTGTATCGGTCCGGAGATGAAGTATGGCAGATTGAGGTGGTCTTGCGCTATGGCGGCGTTGGTCCAGACCATAAAGCAGGTCAGCAGTAGCATCTTCAGTTTCTTCATGATGTTATTGTTTTTTATTGTTCTTGATTATACCTTATCTATTATGCGTTGTCGTTGGTGGAGAGAACGTCCTGTTGTCGTCATACTCTGTTATTCCCCAATCGGTCATCATTCTGTTGTTGGCTTATTCCAGCACATTCCAGAACTCATCGGGCAGCGAGATGTTCTCAATGTCCTTTGCCTCTTCAAACAGTGGGGCGATGTCGTCGGCATCGAATCCCGCTATGCCGCAGCCGATGGCAGTGACGAGGAAATGGAGTTCGGGATGCAGACGGGCATATTCCACGAATTTGTCGACGTAGGGCTTGATGGTCTCCGTGCCTCCCTGCATGGTTGGGATGGCATACGACTGTCCCTGCATTCCTACGCCCTGTCCCATTACGGCACCGAAATGCAGTCTCGCCGCACGTGCCGCACCGCCGGCGTGGATGCCCTGCAGGTTTGAACCGAACACGAATATCTCGTTCGGCTTCAGGGCGGTGATTAGTGATGGTGTGATTCTTCTGTTCATGATATCTGTATTTTGTTCTGATTCCTGTTGCCAGTTGGCGAAGCGTGGGAGTAATGAAGCTGACATCGTGCTCTGTCTGCTGAAGCATACGTCTGCCGAACTTTCTTCCATGCAGCGTTCCATGACCGGAGCCATGGTGAGACCTTCACCGTAATTCTCGATTACGTAGGGAGTCACCACTTCCTCCATCATCTTCTTGTATCTCATGTTCACTGCAGCCGGAGTGATGCCGAGCTGTGCCGCCACGTCCTTCTGTTTGAATCCGGCATAAAACACCATGTGGGCTATCTCCTGCATCATGCGGTCGTGGTAGTGTGATGCCACAGCCTCTGCCACTTGCAGCAGCATGCCCTCCTCCTTGTCGGTGGACCGCACATATTCCAACACCACATCGGAAGCCTCTTCAGAGAGATGCTCATACTCCTTGTTGTAAGACTTCAGTGCATCGAGCACCACGAAATGGAAACCCCTCACCATCCATGTAGACAGCTTGGCAGCTTTCGGCTTCTTGAGCAGAGGTTCGAAATGGTGGGTGAGCAACTGTATGTAGTAGTCGTGGGCGAGTGAATAGAAGTCAAGTCCAGCCTTGCCGTGTAGCTGGTATTTCCTGTCGTATATGCTATATGCACGCCGGCAGTAGCCATAGAAGTACTCTTTGGTCATATCATCGTTGAAGGATATGAAGCCGTTTAGTATTATGTCGTCTGGAAGATGAGCCATAAGCTGAATGTTGTTATTGTATGCCAATTTTATTCTCCATGGCAAAGATAATGCAAACCGAAGACAATACAAAGCAAGCTTGCTTGTTTTTATTGTTGATGTGCCGCTTATCTTATTGAAAGATAATTCAAACCGAAGACAATACAAAACAAGCCTGCTTGTTTTTATTGTTGAGGTGTCGCTTGTCTTATTGAAAGATTCCATTGTTTTTCTGAAAAAACTTGTTATTTCCCGTTTCTTGCTTAATTTTTTTCTGAAATGGTCTTATAAATAGAAAAGAAGTAAACAATTAAACATTACCATTATGAAAAAGATTTTCAATACAAAGAAAGAAACTACTATTGTAGAGAACACGACTACAACTATCGGTGGCGCAGACGAGAAGGGTATGAAAGACATCGCTCCCAAGAAGGTGGGAATGCTCGATATGGTGATTGCCTTCGACACCACCGGTTCGATGGCGGCATATATCGACGACGTGCGCCGTCAGGTGGCCGACCTTATTCCACGACTCTTCAAGGACAACGACGACCTGCGTCTCGGCATTGTGGCTTTCGGCGACTATTGCGACATGAACGGCAAGAATGATTTCGGCGACGCCTATCAGTGTCTGCCGCTCACTCGGAATGAGAACAGCATCATAAAGTTTATAAAGAATACCAAGGATACCTGCGGCGGCGACGGCGACGAGTTCTACGAGCTGGTGATAAAGAAGATAGTGGAGGAGACTTCGTGGCGCCATGGTTCCACACGCAGCATCCTGCTCATCTCCGACGCCGAACCCCACGAACTGGGCTACACTTATCGGAATTATGTGGTGGGCAATCAGATTGACTGGCGCCATGAGGCGAAGAAGGCATCGAAGCGCCGCATCAAGATCGACACCGTGTCTATCAATCCGTTGCCGTGGTATAAGGAACTGTCGGCGATGACGAACGGAGTCAACGTGCCCTTCTCGTCGAGCAGCTATACGGCGGACCTCATCGTTGCCGGCACCATGGCACGCGGTTCCAGCAAGCAGCGCAAGGAGTTTGACAGCCTGGCAATGAAGGCAAGTGTGTGCTGTCCAGACATGGCATCGGTATACGAATGCTACCGTGAGGTAAGAGAAGACGAATAGTCGTTTGGAAAGTTGCTTCAATCTGTCATCAGGTTAACACCGCATTTACGGTCTGATGGCTTTTTGTGAAAATATTAGTTCAGCGGTTTCCGAATCATGACATTACATGTTCTGAAGCCGCTTGCTCTTTTTTTTGTTATGCAATTTTTTGTCTTCTTGTACTCATAAAAGTGTCGCACAAAATTAATTCGCCAACGGGTGTCAATAGGATATGAGTAATCAAAGGGAGACAACAAAAAAAGGAGAGAAGCAAGCTTCTCTCCTTTCAGTACCCAGAGCCGGGGTCGAACCGGCACGGGTTGCCCCACTGGTGTTTGAGACCAGCGCGTCTACCGATTCCGCCATCTGGGCTTAAATGCGGTGCAAAGGTAATACATTTTGTTGCAATACGCAAACTTTTGCGGATTTTTCTTTTTAAGTAATGTCCAAATTGTATTTTGAACATTACTAAGCACTTCGAATAAAAGAGAAAAAAACATAAAATGTTGTGGGACTCTACAATAATGAGTAACTTAGTGCGTAATAAAGATAAAACCCATTCATTGAATTTAATGCGATATGAATTACAACAACGATAACTACTGCGTGATACTTGCCGGCGGAAAGGGCAGAAGACTCTGGCCGGCAAGCCGTGAGAACGCTCCGAAGCAATTCCTCGACTTCTTCTCCACCGGACGTACGCTCCTGCAGCAGACCTTCGACAGGATGAAGAATATCATCGCTCCTGAGAATATCCTCGTGGCAACCAATGAGGAGTATGGACATTTCGTGAGCGAGCAGCTTCCCGAGCTGCCCGAAGAGAATGTGCTGCTCGAACCCGTCAGCCGCAACACCGCTCCCAGCGTGGAGTGGGCCACCTACCGTATCCTCCACCGCAATGAGAAGGCAAGAATCGTCACGGTGCCGGCAGACCAGATGGTGATGGATGCCGATGCCTTCAGGCGTGATGTCTGCGATGGTCTCGACTGGGTGGGTGCCCATGACGGTCTGCTCGCCATAGGGGTGAAACCCACACGTCCGGAGTCGGGATATGGATACATTCAGTTTGAAGGCGAAGCCGATGCCAGCGGCATATACAAGGTGAAGAGCTACACGGAGAAGCCGGAGAGGGAATTTGCCGAGATGTTCATGAACAGCGGCGAGTTCTATTGGAACACCGGACTCTTCATTGCCCGCTGCTCCACGTTGCGCAACAGCCTGAAAGCCCTGTTTCCGCCAGTGCTGAGCGTCATCGATTCGGCATCGGTATATTCCCTTGAGGCAGAACAGGCACACATCGCCAAGCGCTATTCGGCTTACCCCAACCTCTCGGTAGACTCTGCCGTGCTGGAAAAGGGCATCAATGTGTATGTCAAGAACGCCTCTTTCGGCTGGGCGGACCTCGGCACCTGGCATTCCATTTATGAAACGATGAGCAAGTGTATGGGCGACAATGTGGTGATAGGCAACAAGGTGAAACTCGACAACTGCCATGGCAACATCGTGAAGATGCCCGACGACCATGTGGCGGTGCTCAACGGTCTCGACGGTTATATCGTAGCGGAGAAGGGCAACGTGCTCCTTGTCTGCAAGAAAGAAGACTCGTCAGCCCTCGTGCGCAAATACATCAACGAGGTGAGGATGGACCACGGCGAGGAATATCTGTAACGACAGTTCCCGGCGACTATTATAGCCCCAATCGGTGATTATGCCGGTTGGGGCTTATGATGACACAGACATTCTGCAACAGACGAGACGACACACAGCCTCTCTGAAAGTTGGACATATAAGAAAAAAGGGAAAAAAAGAAAAAACACGCACCCCTGGCGTAGTGAATCGCGCCACTCCTGCGTATTAAGAGTAGATATTCCGATAAAACAGTATTGCGATGGATGTAAGGAAAGATGAATTCGAAAAACTGGCACGAGAAAACAAGGACACGATCTACACCGTGTGCTATATGTTTTCCAAAGACCAGGACGAGGTGGCAGACCTCTATCAGGAGACGCTGATAAATCTCTGGAAGGGCATGCCGCAGATGAAGCGCGACGGCAATGTGAGAGGCTGGGTCTACAGGGTGGCTCTGAACACCTGCATCTCTATGGGACGAAAGAAGAAAAGCCGTCCCACGGTGAGGCTGACGATGGACGTCGACCCCTTTGAACCCTCCGACGAGCGTACTACGCAGGTTGGCATGCTCCACAGGCGCATCAGCAAGCTGCAGCCGTTCGACCGTGCCATCGTGTTGCTGTGGCTCGAGAACATCAGTTATGATGAAATCGGCAAGATGCTCGGAATATCCACGGCAAACGTGTCGGTGAGACTGGTGCGTATTCGTGAACAGCTCAAAAAAATGTCTAACGATTAACTTATTCAGGAGGCTATAAATGGAAAAAGATATTTTGATGGAATTCGACGAGATGCGCTCACAGTTCGGCGAACTTAAGTCGATGCTCAAAGACCAGCAGATAGTAAACGAGAAGATGGCGCGCCGGGCGATGAAGGGCGACTACAACAGGGTGCGCAAGGACCTTATCTTCGCCATCGTGCTCGAGGTGGTGGCTATTCCGCTGCAGGTGGTGCTGCTGCCGCTCATCGGAATGCCCACATGGTATTTGGTGTTCACCGTGTTGTTCCTCCTCTCGGCGCTCGTGGCTTCGGTGTATTCGCTCAGGCGCTATGCTTCAGCCGACATGATTTCTGGCAACCTCACCGAGGTGGCGCTTGGCATCGTGAAATACAAGCGTTTCGAACTGAAATGGTTCCTCTATGCCATCCCGTTGCTGCTTGTGTGGATATTCTTCTTCTTCTATTATCTCACAAGGGGCTATGAGTCAGAGCTGGTGCGCGGTTCGGTATGGGGCGGCATAATAGGAGTGATAATCGGTTTCACTTTCGGTTTCATCAACTATTACCAGAACCTCAAGCGCATGAACCGACTCCTCAGGCAGATTAAGGAGGTGAAGGGTGATGCAGTCTGACGCAAGGATGATTACAGACATGCCCTGATGGCTGATTTTTGCATAAAAACAAAAAAATGCGAAAAACCGTCAACCATCTGGTTTTGAATGTGTAAGTTGTTGAATCATAGATATTTAAGTTTTTTATTTACGACCCGAACTGTCTGGTATTTGTCTGGATGGTTCGGGTCGTTACCTTATGATTGTCTTTAGTCATCCTATTTTTTTTGTGGATGGCTAAAATGTAGAGTATTCAACTCGACGACTGTTTTCGGGATTTTTTCAAATTGGGCACGGAATGGATTGCAAATGTTGTAATAAGCAAATTTAAACCCACCAATTTTTCGTAAAGTTGACCCACCAGCTTATTTTTCCCTATTATTACTGTTTTTCTTATCAAAAATAG
>JABLTS010013435.1_pt1 | contig 37061 bp, 35 predicted proteins | sample 7160081 | NCBI WGS metagenome assembly JABLTS01 (sample SAMN14651231, study PRJNA627086) | human gut metagenome | isolation source: feces | host: Homo sapiens | reverse complement strand
TTGAATTTTACGGCCATAATTTTAAGGCTCCTTTCATAATATTAGAGACATTGTCTCCAATATCATGATAGTACAAAAAGACCACCCATGAGGTGGTGCAGTTGTGCATATTCTGATTTTTAGACTAGTGGTACAGTTGATGATATAGGTGGTGCACTTTATGCGATTGGCGGTGCTGTTCCTTGCGAATAATCACTATTGTTTCTTTTAGATTCATATAATATCACCTACCCTATTTAACTTTATAATAAAACTATATTCCAACTAAATATTTTTCTATATTATATCAAAACAGTGCAATAAGTCATCTTATTGCACTTAATATTTTAGAAATCCATAGCCATCTTACTAGACTCTTCTTCACTTAACTCAGTAACATGAGTCTCCATAACTCTATATACTCTCTGACACATATTTAATACACTAGGTCTATGTGTAGTAACTATACAAGTCTTATTTGGGTGGTTCTGTATAATATTTCTTAATACTTTTCTTTCTGTAGTAACATCTAAAGCACTTGTTGCTTCATCTAATAGTAAGATTGGTGCATCTCTGAGGATTGCTCTTGCGATAGCGATTCTCTGAGCCTGTCCTTCTGAGAATCCTCTACCCCTTTCACCAATCTTAGTATTAATAGTATCAGGTAGTTTAGAAATAAAATCCCATGCACAAGAGACTTGTAACGCATGTATAATTTCTTCATCTGTTGCATCCTGTTTAACCATTCTCATATTCTCTGCAACAGTACCAGATAGAATAGTATTACCTTGAGGTACATAAGCGAACAAGTGTCTTGTGTTCGCATTAGCTTCTACTGCATCACCATTAGATGCATTAATACTTACTCCACCATCAGATGGTCTAATTAAACCTAAGATCAATCTGATCATAGTAGTCTTACCTTCTCCCGAAGGTCCTACTAATGCAACGATTTCACCTGGATTTGCTTCAAAATCAGAATCAGTAATAACTTTGTTGTTCTCAATATATGCAAAGTTAACATCACTCATCTTAACACTAAATCCATCATTCTTATATGCATCTAACTCACTGCTTTCAGGAATATGAACTTCTTTAGGAAGCTCTACTAATTCTCTAATACGGTGTGCAGATACTGAACTTGTTAAAAATGATGGGATAATAGATACTACGTTACTAAATGCTCCTTCTAGGCTTGATCTTTGTTGTAAAAAGAGTGTCATAGTACCATAAGTAATATCTTTAGTCCAAAGTCTAAATAGACAGTAACCAAAGGCTGTAAGAGATACAGCTGTACCTAGTATAGACATGAATACATTCGTCCAGATAGTAAACATGTTATAGTCTAATGAAACATCTTTGAACTTCTTCTGCCAGTCTCTCATTTTCTTACTGTATAATTTTGATATACCAAATGATTTGATCGTATCAAAGTTATAGAATGTTTCTACTTCAAATGTCATCATTTCAGAAGACATCTTTCTTACTTTCATGTTGTATTGTCTCTGTTTAGTGATTAAGAAACGAGAGGCAATAAGCATGAATGGTGCACTGGCAAAAGCTAATGCAGCCATGATCTTATCATAATGCCAGATGACAAAGAATGTAGCGATGAAGTTATAGAGTGCAATAATGATAGTTGGTAACCAGCTAATAGCGTTACCTGATACTGTACTTACATCACTATTGAATCTGTTTAATACATCCCCATTACTGTATTGGTTAATAGCTAACCAGTCTGCATCAATAATCTTATCAAAGATATCTGCCTGTATATCGTTATTAATATATATACTTAATTTAGCTGTAATACGATTTAAGACACTACCAAAGACTAAACTAAATACTGTAGAGCCTATCATGATACATATCAGGATTGGTAGTTTTGATATCTTGTAACCAGTGATGATATCTATCATGTATTTACCTACTACAGAACTTACTAGTCCTAGAGTAGTACTTAATATACCTAATACAGTATAAAAGACAATAGCACCTTTATATCTTTTACTATATGAGAAGATCCACTTCCAATCATCTAAGATTTCTGAAAAGGTACCATCTCTCCATTTTTGAATCAATACGTCTAATGATTCAAAGGAAGTGGATCTTTGTTTGTTGTCGTTGTTATCCATTAATATTCCCCCCTTTTTATATTAATTAATACCCTTTTTTAGCATATTCTTAAGTTTACAAGTTCCAAAGAAGCTAACTTTAGATAGTATAATCCAAATTTTTCTTGATAAAGATAATGAAGGAATATCCAAATCACCAAAATCTATTTCTTTTAGATATGCTTTAATAATCCTCTTGGATTCTTTTAAATCTTTATCATTTAAATATAATAAAGACATCTGTCCTTGATATATACATGTTTCATAAAAATTAGTAATAGCTAGTTTGAATAATGAAGGGTAATGATTACTCATATAAAGTTGTCTTTCGAACTTAGCTTCGAGAGCATCTAATCTTCTTAAAGAATAATTCTGTCCCATTATACTTGTTTCTCTTTGATAGTAATAATACATAGGCACATCTATTTTACTAATCTTCTTAGAAGCTCCAAATATTTGATATGTCCAAAACTCATCCTCATTAAGTTTTCCTACTGCAAACAGAATATTACCGATAGCATCCTTTTTATACAGTTTATTCCACACATGTTGATGAAAAGTATTATCATTGATTAAAAGCTCTAGAGCTTTTTGAGAATCATAAATCTGCATTGAAACAGAATTAGATACAGAATCTTCCATATAAGAAGACGTTTTAATGACATCACACTCAACAATGTCTACATCATTCTTATTCATCTCATTCATCATAATTTTAAAGAAATCATAATGAATCCAATCATCACTATCTATAAATGAGATATATGAACCCTTTGCAACCATATATCCTGCATTTCTAGCATCTGATAAACCACCATTTTTCTTATGTATTACATTAATTCTAGAATCTTTTTTAGCCCACTGATCACATATTTTAGGACAATTATCTGGAGAGCCATCATCTACTAGTATAATTTCTAAATCACTGTATGTTTGATTCACTAAAGATTTAATACATCGGTCTAATTCTTTCTCCACTTTATATATCGGTACAATCACAGAAATCATTATTATCATTCCTAACTTTTAATCATAAAATTCATTAACTGAAGCAATATCTTCCATCTTTTCACAATTGATATTCTTCTTAAACATAAATAATAAAATACTATAAACAATTTTTAAATTACAACGAGAAATCACCGCTTCCTTAAAATAAAATTTAGAAGCTTTTTTCAATGACTTAAAAAAGGATGCATCAATATTATAACTATTCAATATATAATACAACATTGAAATATCGTGATTAATAAAACTTTCTTTTAATCGAGGAAATTGAGATGTAATAAGATTATATCTTTCAATTAAAACATCAAGGTTATCCTGAGCCTTTTGTTTGTTATTAAACTGATTATTAATGGCACTAGATTTCCTTTGTCTATAATAATAAAACGGTTCATTTATCCTTGATATTTTATGAGCTTTTAATATAGCTTTATACGTAAAAAACTCATCATCAATACAACGTCTTTCCTTTTTAAAGCGCAAATTATCAATTAACTCTGATTTAAATATTTTATTCCAAAATAAACTCGATTTCCAATCAAGAATATATTGTTCTAAATAAGATTCAGTGTCATAAATACAATTATCATTCTTAAAATATTCTACTTTATCAGAATCTTTATATTTTAAATAAAAGATACATTCAGCTATATCACTATTATTTTGTTGTAACGATTTCATCATTGTCTCAATAAAATCTTTTGATATATAATCATCACTATCAACAAAACTAATATAATCGCCTGTAGCTAAGTCTAATCCATTATTTTTTGCATTGGCTGCTCCTTGATTTTTTTGATGAATAACTAGTATTCTAGAGTCTATCTCTTTATAACGATCACATATTTCTCCAGATAAGTCTGTTGAACCATCATCTATCAGTATTATCTCTAAATTTCTATAAGTTTGATTTATGATAGAATCAATACACTCATTTAAATAAGACTCTACATTATATACGGGTACAATAATTGATACCTTCCCTTCCATATAGTTAACCTCCTTATCTGTTATTTTAATATCAAATTATACGTTTTATGTTTTCTTTTAAATACAAAATAAAATTCTTTTTCCATAAACGCTTGTCACCTTCAGCTAATTCAAGAATCATTTTTCTTTTATCGACTAAAGAGACACCTTTATTATGCATTATGAGATATGCATTTACATCAATAACCTTCTGCTTTTCATTTTTCATATTATAACCGATTTCTTCATTAGACATTCCACTTATTCTATAAAGATGCCTTAAATTCATAAGAGAAATTTTAACACTATCAGGTTTAACATTATACATAAGAGAATTTTTTTGGTCCCTCATATAATGATATAAACATTTTTCAATAGTCATTATTTTAGTATTGTTAATTACTTCCAAATAATTAAGAATAAAATCAAAATCTTCTCCAATAACCAACTTTTCATCAAAACAAATTGAATGTTTTTTAATAACTTTAGCATCAAATATCTTGTTCCATAACTGCTGTAATAAAGTATCATTATACAAAGACATTAAATCTGATTCAGTTGGTTTAATCATAGATAACACTCCAGAATTTGATTCATCATGATTATAATACCCTGACACAATCAGACCATTTTCACAATTAATTAATTCAACAAAAGACAACACATATTCTGAGTCAACCCAATCATCACTATCTACAAACATAATGTAATCACCCGTTGATAATTCAATACCTTTATTTCTTGAATAAGAGGCCCCTCTATTCTTTTCATTATGATGCACAATAATTTTTTCTTTATTAAAGTTTTTGCAAATATCTAAACTAGAATCATTAGAACAATCATCCACTAAAATAATTTCTATGTTTTCATAAGAGTTATCAAGTAAACTATTAATACAACGAACTAAAGTATTTTCAGCATTATATACTGGAATTACAACACTAACTTTTGGCTGATTATTCATATTCTTTACTCCTTCATACCATATACTTGATTATATAAATATCCATATAAGGTTAATTGTCCATCTGCTGTTTTTTTGTATAAATCCATCTTATAAGTTAATTTATGCATCACATTATTTTTGGTTAATCGAGCATATAATTCTTTCGAATATGGCTCGTTTAGTTTTTTATACATTTCGAAAATATCAACATTATTATCTTCAACCTTGTCGATTACATTCTTAATTTCTGGAACATGATTATATCCAGATAATAGTAAATAATCAATTAAAACATAATCTATAATAGAATCATAATGTTTCCACCAATAATTAAAAGCGCATTGCATATACTTGAAAAGAACGTTGCCTTTATTTCCTGCCATAGAAAAACCACACCATTTGCCTTGACATGCTTCTCTACTTGACTTTAATGGATCTGTCATTTTCTGACAGTAAAAATCTTTAGAAAAATATTCGTCTGGTATTGCAGAAGTGTAAAAAACAGTAGAATCAAGCCAATATCCACCATATTTATATAGTAAATTAAATCTTAACAAATCTGACATGGTTGTCATTGTAATAATATTACTATTAAATTTTTTAATAATATAATCAGGAAAATCTACAAAAGATTGATAATTATCTAATGTAATTAATTTAATTTCAAACTTTTCATTATCTATTATATTATTTAATTGATCATAGCACATTCTTACTAATTCTGGCATAGAAGTAATTCCTTGCCACCAACAAATCCATATAATTCTTTTATTTGTTCTTTCATCGAAACAATTTTCTTTCATTGTTTCATTAAATTCATTATTAAATCTTGTCATTATTTTGTCGACAGATTCTGAAATAGTTTTTAAATATATTTTCTTTTTTTCTGGAGGAAATATACCATCATAAAAAGAAACAACAGCAACTTTTAGTCCATATGTTCTTTTACGTGAGTTAAATACTGAAGACTGATATTTTATTCTTTCAATAAAATGTTTGATTTTCATTATCAATCTATTCATAATCATTCTCCTCCTTATTTTTTTAAATATTCATCTAATTTGAGAAAATGTTCCTCAGACTTAGAGATGTATTTATCCATATCTTGAACAAGATACATATTTTGACTTATTTCATCAAAAGTATAATGTTTTTTTAAATTTCTTATATCTATTATATTACCCTTAAATTGCATATCCTCTAAAACATTTTTTGTTTTATCGCTATAAATAACAGGTAAAACAGGTCGTTTGGCTGCTAAAGCTAATATAGTTGCATGAAATCTAGAGGCAATTATATAAGAACTAGAAGATATACTTTCTAATACATCATCTGAATTAAATCCATCATAATTGATTATTTCTATATTAGACGGAAAATTTAGACTCTTAATTAAATTTTCAATCGTTATGTTATCTCCTTCTTGTTCACAAAAAGATGATAATACTATATGATAGTCTTTGGACAAATACTCTTTAATTACATCTAATAGAAAAGATTCATATAAGCTTTGACAATCATTAATTTTATTACATCCTTCATCTTTTTTTGAACAATTAATAGTAGAAATAAATATTTGTTTTCTTATTCTTTTTTTTGGCATTTTATATGATAATAATATATCAGGAGCATATCTTACATTATTATTCTCTTTAAAAAGGTTATAAGAATACTGATCTCTTAGACATACATCTTTACAATTAGAAAAAATATCATTCATTCTTTTTTTATAATCCTTAGAAGAATAAGGTCCAAAATTTGAACCTATGACAAAAAAAGAATAATTATTTGCTTGATAATCCCACCAATTAGTAATTTCATTCCAATTGTCATATTCTATAAACAATGAACCCCCAATATATATGTTAGCCTTAGAATTCTTTTTTACTAGATTTTTCAAATTTGGTATAAGTGAAGGATAAAACCAAGATAATTTTCTTATTAACTTTGTGTTTTCTAAATCGATTATTTTGAGATTATTCAATGAATTTTCAATGTACTTATCAGTTGTATCAAGAATGTAAAATTTAATATTATCATATCTCTGAACAAGATATTTCACAAACAAATCATCTCCTAGATTTCTTTCTAAGTAAGCATTTAATATAACATAATTCATCGAATTACCCCCTCTTGTATATATTATGAATCTTTTAGCATTTTTCTCATAATTATTTTTACTTTGTTACAGAATTTTCTTCTATTTTCAAATGTTTTATTCTTTTTACTTATATTTTCATAAATTTCAATAACCTTATCATACTTATTCTGTCTTAAACATGAGACTATTTCTTTTTGAAAATTCTTACTTATCTCCCTGTTTTCAAACCAAATAAGCACCTGTGATTCTTTTAATACTTGTCTAATAACATCTACAACGTCAGGATGTTCTTTTTTATTTTCTAATTGTTTAATTATTATATTTTCAATCGTGTTTCCCCAATAATTAGATACATATTGACATGAAAAATCATAATTGTTCTTATATAATGAATAATATAATTGATAATTTTCTAATACTATCCTTGGAAATTCAGTACTAAATCTTTGACTTAATGATCCGTCTACATTTACATAATTATAAAAAAACTGATCAATAGAATAATACGTTTTGCAATATTTTAGGTATTGAGCTAAAAAAGGTCGATCTTCCCATACTCTTCTATTTTCATCAAAATAAATATTGTTTTTAATAATTATATTCTTTTTAAATACTTTACCCCATACAAAATCAAAAATAAACTTACTTTTATCAGAAGTCATATTTATAATAGGTGGTATTATATCATTTATTATATATTCTAAATCTAATAATTTATTTTTGTTATTACCATTAAGAACAGGTATTTTTTCTAAAGTACTCGATAGATAGTAATATCCAAAATCTAAAAGATCTGGATCATAATGGTTTAAAATATTATTTATAGATGAAAAAGCATTTTCTTCAAAATAATCATCAGCATCCATAAATGTTATATATTTACCCTTCGCTTTTGTAAGACCAACATTTCTTGCTACAGTGGCTCCGCTATTTTTTTGATGAATTACAACAACATTATTATAATCATTAAATCCATCACAAATAGTTCCACTGTTATCGGTTGATCCATCATCAACAAGCACGATCTGTATATCGTCTATATTTTGCAGCAGAATGCTTTCTATTCCTCTTTTAATATAAAGTTCAGCATTAAAAACTGGAACTATAACGCTTATCAAATAATTATCATCCATACATTATTACTCACTTTCTAATTTGAGTTTTTAATTTATATATAAAACTGATTACTAACATCAATGGGCTGTATAACCAATGGGTTTTATAATGCATTAAACGTACTTCAATTTTTTCATCTAAAGAACCAGTATTTTTTATGTAAGGTATACTCTTTCTAAATTCTATACACTCATAAGTCTTTTTAATCATCTTCTTTGATAATTCCCTAGTACTTCTATTATCATTATGTAATCCCTTAACATTATAATGATTTAGCACTTCATGCCAATAATCCCATCTAATTCTATATAAATCATAATCTGAAAAATTATGCTCTAGTTCTTTTATTAATAACAACTGTTGTTCTAAACGATTAGGATAAAACTTATGAGATACAGAATTGAGATTTTCATTATTGTAAAAATACTCACATTTGTTTGTTCTTCGTATTTTTTTGCATTTGGATATATATATGTGATTAAATAAACCATCTTCCCCCATAATTAAATCTTCATTAAATCGAAGATGATTCTCATCAATGATTTTTTTTGATAAACAACACATACTAGGCCATTGTTGTCTTGATTCTAACCAAAATCTATTATAATTTAAAAATATTTCATCATGAGTCATTATAGGTTTAAGATAATCATTTTCTAGAATTTTAACCCCACATTGAACAAATTCTTCATCATATTGGAATTCTAAATCATTCAAATAATTCGGTCCTACTGTATCATCACTATCAATAAAAACAATCATTTCACCTTTAGCAAAATCAAGGCCCATATTTCTAGCAGAAGAAGCGCCACCATTTTCTTTATTAATTAAAATAACTCTTTTATCGTTTTTTACATATTCATTAATTATATTTATACTACCGTCTTTTGACCCATCATTAATCAATAATAATTCAAAATCTATATTTTTTTGATTTAATATACTTTCTATACACAGTTTCAAATATTTCTCTGAATTATACACAGGTACAATAATACTAAACTTCATAATCTGCTTCCTTTCTACTATATATTAGTGTATAAATTTAACAAAAATTGATTTAAACAGTTTTTTTTCATACTCATTCATACTAATAAACCAACTTAAAATAAAATAAATACATGTATAAGCAATAATATAAGTACATAATTTAACTAGAGAGTTTGGTATCAAAATATGATTAATAAAATAAGATCCAACTAATAACATCAATATAGGGACAATACTGTTATTTATTATGTTTTTCCAAAAAAGTGGAATTTCTAAATGAATATTTTTCCAATAATAAATATTTAAAATCAATCCATTCCCTATCAAATATGCAAAGCAAGTGCACAAAGCAGCTCCAATAATTCCATATCTAGGAATAACAAGATAAGTACTTATCATATTTACAACTGCGATAACTAAATACATTATTGATCTAAATGAATGCTTATTTTGAGCTAGGATAATGTTATATGCAATATTTTGTATTAATGGAACTGCGATGGGAATCATTGTAATTAAAGCTATATAATATGAATCCATATATTTATCGCCAGACCAATAATGAATAAAATTCTTACCAAAAACGGCAAACCCGGTAATTATAAGCGATACAATATAATATTGAATCCTTCCTATTCGAATTAATAACTCAGATAATTCATGCGTATCATTTTTTAGTACAACCATTGATGTGATTTTTGGAACAAAAACATTACTAATTGCACCAGACATATTCTGAAGCATCGTAGTGAAAACACCACCTACATTGTAAACTGCTACAGCAGTAGAACCTATCATAGCGCCAATCAATACCTTGTCTGTTGACCAATATAATAAATCAGCTATCATTCCTATAAAAATAAAACATGAAAAGCTAAATATTTCTTTTCCTAATTCAAAAGGCATGTTATCAAACCTAGGTTTAATTTGTAGTCTATTCATACAATAAATGATATATATAATTCCATAACTAATTTGCATAAATAAACCAACAAGTGACAATCCTATTGATCTATATCCTAAACTTAAAATAATAAGATTAATCACAGGTAACAAACTAGAACTAATAATATCAATTGACTTTTGAAAAATATACTTTTCATGAGCTACTACTACAGAGCTAATTACACTAACTGGAAAAGAAACAGCTGTGCTTAAAGTCATAATAATCACTAAAACTTTAAGTTTATTTATTTCAATACTTGTTAAACCCTTAGAAAAAAATGTTTTGGTATTCAACATTATTACAATACCAATTACACAAACTAATAAAGCAGTTATACAATAAAAGATTAAGAATAGCCCTATTACTCCTTCTTCTGCTTCTTTTTTCTTTTCAGCTCTAAACTTTGTTATATATCTAATGACAGCACCACCCATACCAAAAGTTAAGAGTGATAGATAACTTATGACAGAATTAGCTAAACTATATAAACCATATTCTGCCTGACCCATGAGTCTTAACATAATAGGAGTATAGAAGAAAGGAATGATAGTAGATATTCCTAAATTCACATAAGACAATAAAGCACCTGCTTTAAGTTCATTTATTTTTTTCATATTTACTCCTTTCATTTATCCTATGTCATATTTTTTATCAACTTTTGTTATATGATAATAAACTTTTTTAGCATATCTAAACAAAAGATTAAAATAAGAAAAAATTAAACTCATCAAAATAACTTTATTTGATTCACAATATTTAAATATTTTTTTAGATATAATTTCTTCTCTTAGTGATTTTTTTGCTTCTTTGTAAATCTTTTCATACTTAGTTTGCATTCCTAAATTAAGCAATGCATATATATATCTTTGATAAGCTACCTTATATACATTAGATTCTCTGTTTAAATCAGATAAAATTAATTTAATAACTGTAAGAGAATCGGTAATAGTTTCTTTGCTCGGCTCAGAAGAAGTAGCTGAATTATGTCTAAGTGTATATTCATATAGTGGAAGATCCTCATAAAATGAACTATGTGCTTTTTTAAATACTAGATAATTCATCAGTAAATCTTCATTAATTTTTATGCTCTCATTCCATATATTACTATTATTGAAATTTTCAATAATTGACTTCTTATAAAGCTTATTACACAACGAAGGCTCTATTAAATCTGCTTTTAATAAATGATATATACCTTCTTCTCTATTAGCGTAAATGCATTTGCCAGTACCATGATACTCAACTACTTTTCCATTGGGATAAACCATTTTATAACCACAATGAGATATATCAACATCATACTTATTTGCGTTTGCCATTAGTTTTTCATACATATTTAATGCTATTTTATCATCCGCATCAATAAATGAAACCCAGTCACCAGTAGCTACCTCTAATCCTGATAAACGTGCTCTAGAAACACCCTCATTCTCCTTATGAATGACTTTTATTTCAGAGTACTGTTTTTGTATTTCATTTAACACTTCTGTTGTATGATCTGTTGAACCATCATTAACTAATATTATCTCAATATCCTTATAACTTTGTTCGAAAAGATTAGTAATTAAATTTTTAATATATTTTTCAACATTATAACAAGGAACAATTACTGAAATTTTTTCTTTTTTTATCATACTACTTCCCCTCTTCTTAAAATGCTTAATCAATATATCCTTTTTTTTGCAACAATTCTTTTTTCTGTTTCAAACGCAAATCCAATGATACGTTCTTTCTTAATGTGTACTCTTCACCATAAATAGGTGCATTTTTCATAGTTTCTCTTTCTTTTTTTATATAATCATCATATGTCATTATTTTTTTTGCAGGAGTGCCAACAACAACGGAATTTTCTTCTATATCGTGAGTAACAGTACTATGAGCACCAATCACAACATTGTCTCCTATAGTGACTCCTGGTAAAATAGTTGTATCTGCCCCAACAAACACATTGTTGCCAATATTAACTCTACCAATTTTAGTATAACCCAAACTATATTTAGTACTCGCATCATGACACAGTACATGTACTCTAGGTGCCAGTGTTACATTATTTCCAATTTCTATTAACCAACAATGAGAAGGATCTAAAATAACACCGTTAAGGCGTCCAAAGTTATTGCCTACTTTCATCCCCATTTTTATTAATTTTTCAGTTGTATATTCACCACGTAATCTATATACAAATTCTTTTATAAGACTCATTTAACTTCTCCTCTCAAAAAGAATAATTAATTATTAAGAATATCTAATAAATACTTTTCACATTTATGAAGTGTCACTTGCTTCGAAAACATTTTTCCACGTTCTAACGCTAATGCTTTATAATGATTTAAAAGATCTCTATTTAACAATATTTTCCTTATATTTTCGTATAGTGATTGCTCTGACATATCACAAATAATACCATATTGATTATGTTTTCCCAACATTTCTTCCATTCCTGCTACCGGTGTTGTAATAACAGGTACACCTACAATTAAGGATTCCGTTGCTGCTGTTGAAAAACCTTCAGCTGTGGATGCACAAATAAACAAGTCACATTTTGCTAAATATTTATAAGGATTATCTTTATATCCTAAAAGCGTAAATGATTTTTCAATATTATTTTCTCTAACATATTTTTCAATAGATAATCTATCAGAACCATCTCCTAAAACATAAGTATGAAGACTTAAACCGTCATCTATTAATTTTTTATGTATACGGGCCAATTTATCGAATCCTTTTATAGGCATTAGCTTTCCTACCCCACAAATTCTGAAATCTGAGTTATCAAAAAAATCACAATCAATTTCTTCGTTTTTTAAACGTAATATTTTATCTGTTTCATTTATATTATAAAGTACATCAACTTTATTAATAGTAGGATATAATTGATGAAAATCATTTTTTACAGATTCTGATACACAAACAACTCCATCAAATTTTTCATAACACTGTACTGATTCAGTATATGAACGAAATGACTGTGCGGCAATCTTTTTAGTGTGCTGTTCAACATGTATCCAAGATATCAATTTTGTATTTGGATTACAACAACCACTTATAATTCTAGCGCTAGGGCCTTCTAAATAAGAAACTTCAACATCATAATTATTTTTTATACAGTATTTATGTAAAATTTCTGGAGAAAATAATTTCATTATTTTACTATTTCCACGTATCATGTTCTTAAATATGTAACGATAATGGATATCTTTATTTAAATTTTTTTCATTAACTCCACCACCAAATAAAGAAATGAGAGTAACGTCAAATTTTGTTTTATCTAAATTGTTTACTAGATTAACTAATACTTTTTCTGCACCCCCAGGTCCAAGATCATGTATCATAAACAATATTTTAATCATTAGATATCCTCCTTTTACTTGGCTTTGATTCTAATATATTTAGACAATAATAAACCACAAGGTACAGCTAGTACCGTCATGCCGAATGATGGTATATATTTTAAAACTTCAATCATTTTATTTGCAATGATTCCACTTGAAACCAAGTGGATAGATTGCCTTAACTTAAACTTCCAAGAAATACCTGGTAGGCTTAAGTACAATTTACGAGTCTCAATAAAACTATTTGGGCTATTAAGATATTGTTTAAATATAGAATTACTCATACCATCAGCTTGATATTCAACATATCTTAAATTTTTATTCAATACTAAAAAATCATAGTTTTTACTTATTTGTAAATGCATGTAATGAGGACTGAAGTTTCTTTCTCCCTTGAACGAAATCATTGGTGCTACTTTTTTATATAATTCAGTTCTTACAACATTAGTTCTATCACCATTATGAATATGGTATTTTCCTATTAATAGATCGATTAGATTGATTGATTTTTTATCTGGTAACAAATCACCTATAACATGATTATCAATAGTATAGTCCAACCCTACAATACCAGCGTATTCGTTTGATCCATTCTTTTTCCAAAAATCTAAAATAATTTCCACAGCATTGTCTGGCATATAATCATCTGAATCAATACAAACACAGAGTTCCGTATCAATATGTTCTATGGCTTCATTATAAGCTGTGTGTAATCCACCATTTTCTTTATAATAATATTGAATTTCAAACCCATTATTATTCAACATCCATAAATCCACTACCTCTTTAGTATTATCAGTTGAACCGTCGTCAATAATCATCCATATAAAATTTTTATTTGTTTGTCTGCACATACTCTCATAGCATCTTTTAAGTAAATCTGCTCGATTATATGCAGGAGTAAAAACTGTAATTGGAACCATAAGTTATCTCCTTAATCTAATAAAGAATCTAATAATTTTACATGATAACTTATATCCAAATAAAGTTACCATAATGTTTAAAATAATTAATTTCTTATTGTTTGAATGATGCTTTAAAACCCATTTATATTTAGAAAGCTCATTTATACACTCACTTTGATAATTTTCAGCTACAGCTTGCGTGATAAAAAATGTTCCATATTGATAAGCAACATATTTATATAAAACATCTTGTAATGATTCACTCTTATTAACCATTGAAAAACATTTTAAAATATTGTTTGTTAAATCATGACATTTCTTATCATTGATAGTATGAGTAATAGAACCTGATCTTTGTCTATAGCAATAAAAATTTTCACAAATAAAATCTACTGATTCAGCCTTAATGAGTAATCTAAGACACCAATCTATATCTTCAGAATAGATTCCTTTAACAAAATATAAATCGCCATCTTTAAATAATGACTTTTTTATGAGTTTATTGCAAGCAGATGCTATATATAAATTATGGTCTAATAAATATTTCTTTCGATCATTTTTTGTTAAATTTAATGGGCAAGGGGATATATTATAAAAATACTCATGATATTCATTTGTATCCTCATAATATTTAATATATGAGAAATTTAAAATATCTACATGTGATAAAGATACTCGTTTCACTAACCTTTCTATTGCGTTAATATCATTCCAAAAATCATCACCATCAAGAAATAATATATAATCCCCTGTCGCATTATCTATACCAACATTTCTAGCATCTGATAATCCACCATTAGATTTGTGTATCACCTTCACTTGATGATATTCTTGTGATATTAAATCACATATACCTGCACTAGTATCAGTGGATCCATCATCGACAAGAATTATTTCTAAATTTTTGTATGTCTGACAAAGTACACTTTCAACAGCAAGTTTAACATATTGTTCAATATTAAAAACAGGTATTATTACACTAATCCTTAAATCCATCTTATAATAACCCCCATCCAAAATGCATTTGGAAATAAAAGAACAATAAGTAGAAACCAATCATCAAGAATTTAACAGCAGATGCTGATTTTTTCTCAAACATATGATCTATTAACCATGGAAGTAAAATATATGCTGTTAATGAAGTATAAATAGGTAATCTACCAATGAAAATCCCCGAAGTGAACTTAGACACAATATATAATAATGAAGTAATAACAGAGCAATTAACACAGATATTGATAATTGGATCATTTGCGTCTTTTATATATTTTCTTCCAAAAAAAGAAAATATCATAGGAATAGAATAAATTAGTACTCTTAGAATATTTGTTCCATCATCTTGTTTCCAAACATCTGATGTGAGAATATCATTATATTGTGTCTCTTTTAGTGCATTCTCAAGAAAAGTTGTAAACTGATTGACACCTATGATTACAAGAATTGTTAATAAAATCAAAATCATTGTCTTTTTATTAAATGCTTCACCCTGTATGATAAAAATAATTGGTATCATGATCAAAACTGTTTGATGTATAGTCGAGAGAATTAATATTACTACAATAGTTTTAAAATAATCTTTTCTAATAATCCATCCAAAACATGCAAATATACCACACACTGCGATAAATTGTCTCATACCATTAAACATATATGCTACATAATCAGTAGAAATAATAAACAATAAAATACTTAACCAAAAATCTGATGAGTATTTTCTATAAGTTTTCACAATACAATAAACTTGAAATATAGCTATAGATAAAAAGAAATAAACACTTGAACTGCTTATAAAGATTTTAAATAAAGAATTTAAGATATAAAAACCTGTATCCTTTGACTGTGAAGCAATATACGTAGGTAATTGACTCAAAGAATCAACTGCAAGTCCAAAAGAAAATCTATATACTTCAGTATCCCCAACACCTTGTCTATATCCAGCCCATACAATATAGGGTACTACTAAAAGAAAGGCACTAAACTTACCCCATCTATATTCACTCTTACCTTCTACCGTTACTAATGTTTTAGGTATTACTACATTTAAGAATAAACCTACTGTTAAAGGCCATATAAGTAACATCCAATAGTTTCTTAGTACCATTCATTTTCCCCCTTATTAAAGCTTTAATGCATCTATTGTTTCTTTTACTACTTGTTTCTTATCAAACTCACGCTCCATCTTACTTCTACCCTGTTTTCCCATTTCTTCTCTTTGACTAGAAGTGAGATGTAACATATCTTTCATCTTTTCATATAAATCATCAGGATTCTTAACTTCTGTTAAGTATCCTGTAACGTTATCTTCCACTGCTTCCTGACAACCTGGAATATGACTTGTAATTAAAGGTCTACCAGTAGAAGCACATTCAAGATTTGTGTTAGCCATACCTTCATGCCATGAAGGTAAGACAAAACAATCACATTGCTGAATGAATGGTGTGACATCTTTCTGATACCCATGATATTTTAACCATCCTTCTGCTTCATATTCCTTAATCGTATCACTATAATCTTCTTCATAGCCACCTACGACATCTAATTGGCAAGTAAATCTTTCATCATTTAATCGTTTCATGACAGAAAACAATTCATCTATTCCTTTTTCTCTCATGACACGCCCAATAAACAAGAATCTAAATATCTCATTATTGGGATATGATGCATACTTGAATCGATCTAAATCAACTCCTGCACCATGCAAAACATATGTTTGTTCTTTTTTGATAATACCTAGATTCACCATAATATCTCTGTTAGCGGTATTTTCAAATAATACAACATGACACTTCTTGAATGCACATTTATAAAGTGTTGTAACTAATGTCTTCAACATCCCATCATTCTGGAAAGCTGTACCTAAACCAGTTATATTTGCTGAGTAAGGAATATGCATATGTTTACATACAAGTCCAGCATATATATTAGGCTTAATTGTATATGTAATAACATGATCAGGTTTTAATTCTTTAATAACCTGATGATATTGTTTCAAAAGTGATAAATCCTTAATAGGATTCATTCCTCTTCTTTCCATAGGAATTCTAATAAGGTTACAATGAAAATCTTGAACCTTCTTTTCAAATTCTATTTCATTTTCATCTTCTGTTTGAGGTATGATAACATGTAATTCATGACCTCTTTTTACTAACTGATCTATCAACATTCCACGGAATTTATATAAACCAGAAGTAAAGTTACATATAATCAAAATTTTCATTATTTATCCCTTATTCTTGCAGGAACACCTATATATGTTCCTTTTTCTTTTATATCTTTTACTACGACGGCACCTGCACCAATCATACAATCAGCACAGATAGACACATTGTTTTTTACTGTAGCACCAACACCAACCCATGTACTCTTACCTACACGAACAGTACCTGCCAGCTTGGTTCCTACTGATACATGAACATAATCTTCAATCACATTGTCATGTTCCACAACTGAAGAAGTATTAATAATACAATGTTTTCCTATATCTGCACAGGAATTAATAACTGCATTAGCCATAATAACTGTACCTTCTCCAATATGAACACCAATAGAAGAAATAATAGCTTGAGGATGAATTGCGGTATAGAACTTAACATTCCTTAATTGATTCACAATTCTTTCTCTAATTATTGGATTCCCAATGGCTACTATAAAGTAACAATCATTATATTTCATATAGTTATCACTTTTACCTAACACTGGAAACCCAATAAATGTATCATTCTCATAAAAATCATCTAAAAAGCCTTTGATTGTATCTCCTGATTTCAATACAATATCTGCAATCACTTTACCATGACCACTTGCTCCAATGATAATGACTTGTTTATTCATATTCTTATGATCCTTTGAATTCTTCCATTGTGACTGATGTACCCGAAGAAATACCATCTCTCTTAAATACTTTATACACAGTATCAAATATGATCTTTACATCACCCATAAAAGTAATGTTTTGCACATAACCAACATCTAACTTAAAGCGTTCTTCCCAAGAAATACTATTTCTACCATTCACCTGAGCATATCCTGTAAGTCCTGGTCTAACATCATGTCTATGCTTTTGGAAATCATTGTACAAAGGCAGATATTTTACTAATAGTGGTCTAGGACCAATAATGCTCATATCTCCCTTTAGTATATTAATAAGTTCTAATAATTCATCCACACTTGTACTTCTAAGAAACTTACCATAAGAAGTCAATCTCTGATCATCTGGAAGTAAATTTCCATCTGCATCCTTCTTATTAGTCATAGTACGGAATTTGATGAGTTTAAATATTTTTCCATCTTTACCAGGTCTTTCCTGTGTAAAAAATGGGTTCCCTCCCATCTTAATGGCTCCTATCACAATAAATACAAGTAGAATTGGTGATAAGATCACTAATGCGATTAAAGATAGAATAAAATCTAATAATCTTTTAATATATCTCGCATAAATCCCATAATGGGGTGTTTTAAACTCATTCATGATTAAAACATCCTTTAATAATTTCTATTACAATATCCTGTTGTTCAGGAGTCATCTTGTTATCAGAAGGTAAACATAACCCTCTTTCAAAGATATCCATACCAATATCAAGTGGTAACCCATCTTTTCCAATCTTACCACCTGCAATATAAGCATTTGTTTGTGCTCTACCATTACCATAACGAGTTACAAACCCATTATTTCTATAAATAGGCTGCATATGCATAGGTTTCCAGATAGGACGTCCCTGTGCATTATAAGATGATAATGCATCTAGTATTTCACTAGGACAACTCTTACCTTCTTCAGAAATATAAAGCGCTTTTTCATCATCTCTTACCTGCTTGCACATAGCTTCTTTATTAATGATCATACAAGATAACCAGAAGTTAGGTACACTGTTTTCTTCATCAAATGGATTCATTTTTACAGGCAAATCCTTAAAGCCTTCTTTATAACGTTCATAGATTGCTTTCTTTTGCGCAATATGTTCCTTTAAATAAGGAATCTGTCCTCTTACAACCCCTGCAATCACATTACTCATACGGTAGTTATAACCAATTTCTTCATGCTGATACCATGGAGCATTTTCTCTAGCCTGAGTAGACCATTTACGTACCTTTTCTGCAGCTTCTTTATCATCACTTAAAACCATTCCCCCAGAACTACCAGTAATAATCTTATTACCATTAAAAGAAATCGCATTATAATCTCCAAAAGTACCTGTTTCTACACCTTTATAAGTTGCTCCTAAAGATTCTGCTGCATCCTCAATTAAAATAGCATGATGCTTTTCACAAATTGCTTTAATTTCATCAATCTTGCCTGGTGTCCCATATAAATGAGCTGCTACTACAACCTTAACATCTGGATATAATCCAAAGGCTTTTTCTAAAGCTCTCGGATCCATATTCCAAGTATCATATTCTGTATCAATAAAAACTGGAATACCACCTTCATAAACAACAGGATTCACTGTTGCACAGAAAGTCATATCAGAACAGAATACTTTATCCCCCGGCTTAACACCCGCTAACTTTACAGCCATATGTAAAGATGCAGTACCTGCTGAGAGTGCAACTGCATACTTTACTCCTACAATACGACTGATTTCTTCTTCTACCACATTGATATTTTCACCAAGTGTAGACATCCAGTTGGTCTCATATGCTTCTGACATATATTTAAGTTCATCCCCATGCATTGTAGGAGAACTAAGCCAAAGGGTTGTATCAAATTTCTTAATAGACATAAAACCTCTTCCCTTCTAAATCTAAATACTATCTTTTCCCATAACCATAGCCATAACCACTTGATGATTCAGTTGTAAAGAATGTGTTCTTATAACCATTCAATACAGCACCTAGAACATTTGGTAAAGTATCATGTAATTCATCTACAGAATCTAAGATATCAGCTGCTGTAGCGTGATCCTGTTTCACTACTACAATAGCACTATCAGCCTGTTTTGCAACTAATAAAGCATCCTGCATCATGAATAGAGGTGGTACATCTAGAATAATATAATCATAATGCTTTCTAAGTTCTTCAATTAAGATAGAAAGTCTAGGTCTTGATAATTCTGTTGCACCATCCATTGAAATATCACTACCAAATATAACATCAATATCATCCATATGAACAATACAATCTTCTAATGAAATAAGTGAATCATTTAAGAAATCTAATGAAGTACGTTTAATATTCGCATACTTCAGAGTCTTTTCTACTGAAGGGTTTCTTAAGTCTAAGTCCACAAGACATACTTTATAACCCTTCTGTCCCAATGAAATAGCACTATTGACTGACACTAATGTTTTACCTTCATTAGGTACAGTACTAGTAAACATAAAGACTGACTGATCTTTCGCTTTATGAGCCTGTTCCATCTTAATTCTAATGTTATGGAATGCATGTCTGAATCCAGATTTCATACCTGGAGAATTAAGTAATAGACTTGCACCAGTCTTTTTACGTCTATCATAACCTTCTACAAAAGGAATCTTCGCAATATACTCCATACCAAGGATATTTCTAACATCATGCTTATCTAGAATAGTATTTCTAAAGATAGAGGCAATAATTAAGAATAGAATACTTACCGCAAGACCTAACATACCACCATTCATAGCTGCCTTAATATAGTCTGGATTTGCATCAGGACTCTTAGGCATATTAGGATTATCTAATAATGTGATTGTTACATCGTCCATTACATTCGCTGTTACATTATCATAGTTATTAACAACACAAGAAGCTACATTATAAGCATCCTTAGGCTTACTTGCAGTTACTCTTAAAGTAACGAGGTTTGTTCCTTCAGTCTGAGTTGTAGTAATAGTAGCAGGTACTGACTGCACATGTAATACTTCCTTAATAACATTCTGCATCTCATTACTAGTAAGTAATGAATTGAATGTAGAAATAAATGAGTTTGTAGATTCTCCATTCTTAGAGTCTGCATAGTAATAGACATCCTCCTGGCTAGTAGCAGGAACAAATACGGCTTCACTTGTATAAGTTGTATTAAAGAAAAGTACTTCTTTCATTTCAAATGCGAGTATTCCAATCAATAGGAATAATACTACATATTTCCATAAACGGCGGAAAGCACGGAAGAAACGGTCAAAATACTTCATTAAATCTATTTTCTGTACATCTGAACTTGTTTGATCCATTATTCTCCCCCCTTAGTTCTATATCTGTTATATCCATATCTATAACCATAAGTACCACGCATTGTACTTGGTTCATAAACTCTACTGTTGAATACAATACCTACTACGTTATTCTTAACATAAGTTAAACGTGAAATAGTTTCATTAATCATATCTTTTTCAGCATAATCCTGTCTTACAATGAATAATGTTGCATCCATCATTTCATTGATAGTCATTGGTTCATTTAATAAGTAAGCAGGGCTGACATCGACAATAACATAATCATATTCTTCATTCAATTCTTCTACGATAGCTTTTAAACGATTGCTTCCAGTCAATTTTTCAGAATTATTTAAATCCTGCTGACAAGGTAATAAGTCTAAACCTGGATGATCTAAAGTAACAACCTGAGACTTCCAATGGCATTTTCCTTCAATCGCATTATTTAAGCTTGTATTTGTCTTTAATTCAAAAATCTTATTTAATGAAGGTTTTCTAAAGTCCATATCAACTAATATAGTCTTATGACCATTCTTAGCAAGTGCTAAGGCTAAGTTAGCACCTACACTTGATTTACCTTCATTTTCATGAGCACTCGTAATCATGAAAGAAGTATAACCATGTTTCTGACTTGATGCTTCTACTTTACTTCTTAACTTATTAATAGATTCTCTATAGAAGAAACTTGTCTTAAGTGAAGTAATAAGAATAGCTTTTCTGTTCTTCTTGAAAGGATTTCTTTTCTTCTTTTTTTCAAAAGGAATTCTTGCATATAGTCTTGCATTTAACTTCTGTTTAGCTTCCTTATCACTCTTCACTGTATCTCTAAAGAAGTAATATAAAGCGAGAATAAATACTAATACAGCACCACTTACTAATGCACCCTTCATAAAGTTACCCTTATGACTGTTGTAGTTTACTGGTGCAGTAGAGAAGCTGCTTTCATCTAATATATTGATTGCATATGGGAAATTATAACGCTGTGTACTTCCTGCATACCATTCAGTTAAATACCCAATCGCATAATAAGCTTCCTTCTTCGTATCTGCAGTCACATTAAAGTTAATAATATTTGCCTGCTGTGTACTAATAGTTGCTTTATATGTAGTAGAGGAGATATCCATCTTCTTCTTTACATAGGCACGCGCATTTTTACTATTCATTAAGTAGTTCAAAGTACTTATATAACTCTGAATCTTATCTAGGTTCTTAAATGTATCTCCCCCACTACCTAATGTAGCAGTCATATTAGAGCCATATTGAGGTACATAGTTGACAGTCTTTACAACATCAAACATACTCCCAAAAATAAACATCACTGCAAGAATAAGTACCCATCTATGAAATACATCATCGATAATACAACTTATAACGGTAAGGAGATCTTCATTCTGTTTATTGTTTTCCATATATATCCCCCTTACTGTTCCACAATGACAACAAGTTTAGTTAAACCATAGTCGTCATTGGCTGTCTTTACTCTATAAATAAATTCATACATACCAGGTGTATTAGGATCATAGTCCGTATTAATAGTAACCTGATTCTTTAAGCTAGAATAATCCATCTTATCCATCATAATAGACTGGATATGACTCTTTGCATTCACCTTTGTACCTACTTTAACTCTCATTAAATAAGTATCCAGATTAATTGTCACTGTCTGCTCCTTATTCGTCTGGTACGCCTTTAATGTAAGCTTTGTTTCAGTTCCTGTACTATCACTTACCGCAAACGCAACATAATGATCATCATTCTCTGTATATTCTCTTAATACCTTAACACGAGAACTAATATCACCATCTACACAGCTATAAGCACTCACATAATCACCAAACTGTGCTTTAGAACTAATCCATGAATATACTAGAGCACTATTTAAGTTGATCTGTGGTGCAATATAGTCTTTATACTGGATCTGTCTCGTTACTGTTGTATAGTTATCATCCTTATCAAAGACACCTAAAGTAACGATTCTTGTATTACCTTCTCCAAAAGAACTCATACTCTGTACAAACACTTTCTTAGTAATATCCCCATCTTCCTTATCAGTGGCCTTAATACCCTTTAATAGTGCTTTGGTTGTCTTCTTCTCATCAGCATTTGCCTTAATCTTTAAAGTACCTGTAGGTACTTTAATGACAGGTGATTCCCCTTTTTGAGGCTTATGGTTATCATAATAAATGAAACCAAAATATAAAGCCGCAATCACTAGGAATATGATTCCGTTTCTGACCTTATTGTTCATACCTTTCCCCCGTTTAATAATTTCTCTGGATTCTCATTGAAGATTCTCTTCGCATAAGAACTACCAAAATAAGTCTTTACCTTCTCAAATGATTCATACATGGCAGGATATCTGTTACGTAAGTTATGTGCATCACTTCCTACTAAATGTATCAATCTTCTATCCAACAAGTCATATACTGTATCTTTGACTATAGAACCATAGTCTCCAAGTATTGACCCTTTATTCATCTGTAGATAGCCACCCATCTCTATAATGCGTGGTGCAAGTTCTGTATTTGTCTGGAATGCTTCAAAACGTTCCGGATGTGCAATAATAGGTATACATCCCTTTTCAAGCACACTCTCTACTGCTTCAAGAATAACATCCTCATTGACATCAAAATAGAACTCTACTAATAAGTATTTTGTATCTGCAAGAGTTGTAATATCCTTGAAATGTTTTTCAAAAGATTCCTTAGTACTATATAAGAACTCACATCCTAGATGTAGCTTAATAGGAATACCTACATCCCATACTATATTTCTAAACTCTTCAAAAAGATTTTCAATCTTTTCTCTAGGATTATCAAAACCATATGCATAGGCAAGATGTGGCGTTAAGATGATTTCTTCTGTACCATCTTTATAAGCCTGATCTAACATCTCTAGACTCATGTCTACACTCTTAGAACCATCGTCTACGAGAGGAAGAATATGACTATGTATATCAATCATAAGTTCACCCCTTTTTACATTTAGTGAATAGTATAACATCTTTTCACACATTTTGGGAGTTTTGACAACACTTAATGCACGAATAGAGTAAAAATTACACTAAATTCTTATTTTTACTTGTATAATCTCATAATCAGATGCCTGAAAGGTATCAAATGTAACCAGATCTTCTCAAAAAATACCCACCAGAAGTCTCCTTCAGTAATCTTTTTATCTTTTCTATATACTGTATGTATGATTCCAAACACTTGTTTAGGATCCACAGGACCTTCCATATCTGTCTGATTATCACCAATAATATATAACATGCCCTTCTTTATATGATGTATTCTATGCATCACATACTGTCCATTCTCTCTTTGGAAGAAAACGATATCTCCCTTCTTAAAAGGTTCAACAGGCTTAGATATAATGACACTATCACGCATATGAATCAAGAAAGGATTCATAGAACTACCTGTGACAGTAAAACGTACATCTTTACCCTGATTTATTAAATCTATTAATACAGGCATATATTCATTTATATCTACTATCTTCATCTTAATGTGATCTGAACGATTTCTGCTGGATTATTCATCCTAGGCAGTGCTTCTCCAGAACTACTCACCCCTCTTGTAATAATCATATTATTAATACCTAACCTATATAAACCATAATCATACTTAGGAAACCATCCCTGCTCAGGTGCATACAGCCCCTTGCCATTAGGAAGAATAATCTGTCCTCCATGGACATGACCACTAAGTATTAGTCCTACATTCCACATATAGGCATCTGCATAAATAAAGGTATCTGGTCTATGACATAACATAATACGATAACTGTCTGTTTTATTAAATGTACTTAAGTAACGATAGACATGATTATTATGCATGGACTTTTTACTTATACCCCCATCTTCATTACTGAAGGCATAATCATATAGACCACCTATTCTTATACTATTACCTTTCACTGTTATGTCTTCATAACTTTCATCTAAGAAGTGTACACCAATACTTTTAATATTCTCTATCTGGAAAGCATGATGACCATAGTATTCTAACTCATGGTTTCCATAACTCATATAGACAGGTGCTATACCCACTAATGAATGTAAGAAATCAAGTGTACTTTGATCACTCTTAGATTCATTATCAATAATATCCCCTACACACATAATCAAATCAGGCTTCAACTTCTTAATCTTATTTATAACCTGTTTCTTAATCTTTGTATGATTATCATGAACATCCGCTATCATGACAATATTAACAGGGCTATGAATCTTATCTGATTTCATTGTGTATTGTGTGACATCAATCGTGTAATAAGACTCATACACTAAATAACCACTTCCTAACACAATACACATACATAACATCACAATACAGCTTATAACCTTCTTCTTCATTATAAGACCTTCTCTAGAGTTTCTACAGCTTCCTTAGAAATAGTACATCCTAAATGATAGAAAGGCACATTGTCTATTAAATCCTGTAATAAATCCATAGACTTAAGTACACTTCTCTTATCCCATCTATTCACTGTGAGCTGACTATAGGCTTCCTTAAAAGCAGCTATAGGACTTAATCTCTCTATCTTATTTTCTTTTTCCTGAGATAACATCACAACACACTTAATAGGGACATTCTTATTATGACATACACCACTAGACCCACATACAGGCCATCCATGGGCTGTCCATACACCATCATCCTTCATAAGTAATCCCTTATCACCATTCACTACATGGGATCCTTTATATTCTTCCCATAATGTCGCCTGTGTTGTCTTACCTGTACCACTAGGTGCTGAGAAGAGGATCGCATAATCCTTATACTGTATATAACTGCAATGAAGTACTAATGCATCCTTCTCTAATAACTTCTTCTCTAAAGAGAAGAAAGAACAGAAGAATGGGTCTACATACAATTCTCCTAAAGTATCTTTTAGAATAATAGATCTTGCACTATGAGGTGTTAATTCTTGATACACTCCATAATACCAATCACTGCCCTTAACACCTAGATATCTTGTTTCTAACCCATCACAATCAAGGATTAATAACTCATCCCTTTGAGAGACTACTCTCCCTTCTATTTGTGGTAGTGTCTCACTTACTATAAACTCATATGTATATTCAGGTTCTTCCTGACTTTCAAATATCTGAAAGTTAGGAGGAATCTTTATTAACTTCTCATCATAGATCAACTTAAATGTGAAAGTTCCAATCGTATATATACGTTCCATAATTACTCCTTTCCGATAGTTATTGCCATTCTACCATAATATTTTATATATTTGTAGAAAACTTATGTATAAGGACAAAAAGAAGTAAGAGTCATTCTTACTTCTCGAAATCCTTCTTCATTCTCTTATATTCTTCATAGAGTGTTTCTGTATAGGTACACATATATTCTGGTTTACCCATATAGCTGCCAGATTCTAATAAGTGGCTTGCAGCACATGTACGACAAATAGGCTTTAATTTACATACAGAACATCCAGAATATAATCGAATCTTTGAACATCCTTCAGAAACAGTCTCCCAGGCCTTCTTAAAGCCTACCTCAAAGACATTTGCGGTAGGTGCAGTTAAAATAACACATGGATGCATTTCACCCTGCCAGTTTACTGTATAAGAGCATCTACCCGCTAGACATTCCATTTGTCCTTCCTGTTCCTCACCAATCACTCTATCTTCTACTAACTTAAGCTGTTTATTCACATACTCTTCTACATGATCAATAGAATCAATCTTATCTAGATTATGAGCGAAAGTAAGAGCTGCATCTTCTGGTGCAAGTCTTGCCTGTTGATTATAAGGTAACTTTCTTTCACGTGTTGCAGGAAGCATATATGTATCAAATGAGATTGGAATATCCATATCAGTGACCATCTTTAATACATCTCCGGCATCCTTCTGGTTATTCTTCGCAAGAGAGAAACCTACTCTTACAGGAATATCTGCTTCCTGTAACATCTTAATAGAATTCATAACCTTATCATAACCATTCTTATAATGACATAATCTTTCATATGTCTCATTACTAGAGCCATATAAAGTAATATTAATACGTCTAGGCATATGTTGTTTAAAGAATTCTACCCATGATTCATCTATTAATGTTGCATTCGTATTAATTGTGATAACGATACCCATCTTTTTAAGACCTAAATAGATTTCTTTAAAATCAGGATGTAGTAATGGTTCTCCACCAGTAAGTAATAAGAATAGTGTTCCATTCTCTACCATCTGTTTCCCTATTTCTAACCATTCTTTACCTGTATGAATTCTTCCTCCTGCTTCTTCTAACTGTTTATGAGTTAAATGAACATAACACATATCACAGTTCATATTACATAGAGGTAATAGTTCTATACTACCGTTGGCAGGTGATTTCACACTTGCAGCTTTATGAATAAGCATCCTTTCGACGGTATTGGCATCTTCCATTGGTTCCATATAATTCTCCCCTTCATTTCAAAATAAAAAAGCTTACTGAAATATTAATATATTTCATAAGCTTTTTCAATGTTTTATAGTTTAAGACATGTTCTGTTTAGCTGCATCCACTAACTGAACAGTTCCCTGATGATGATATTCAGTATCAAAAATCAAAAAAGTAGTATGTGTCTTCCAATAAACTGTTTTATTAATATATTTAGTAATATCACTAGGTGCCATTTCTTTATTGTAGCTAACATCAGTATATAAAGTACAATCTAACACCCCGTTATCAGCATTTAATTCTTTCATGCCTACAATCTCATTCTTTTTATTAGTAACGAGCACCTGATGTTCAGCATTTCCACAAAAATCCGGTCTATGGTAATGTGCTTGATAAGAACGTGGATAGAAAGACTTTTCAACATTATTAGCAACATCTGTATTACAAGCAATTTTATAACATGTGCTCACTGTATTATTTGCTAAAAAGTTTTCTTCAACAGCTGTTGGTGTCATCCATTTCTTCATATTCATTTCCCCCTTTCACTTTTTAAATAATCTGCCGCTCTATAGGCAGACAAGTGTTATTTTAACATACCATATACTTTTTACAATATTTTTTCATTGTTAAATGTTACTTTTTTGAAACATTTTTAATAAGACCATCATAAGTGTTATAAACTAAGGAAAATTCTTATTATCATATGCAATCCTATTATCCTCATCTATCAAATAAAAAAAGGTAGCTTTCACTACCTTCAACACTTCATATATTAAGATCTAAGTGGATGACCAACAGAATCATCTACTGCATATCCCATATGATGATAATCTAATCCTATATAATTACTTGTCCAAATTGCAGGATATCTACCATCTGCAGCTGGATTTGCTTTATCAATCTTAATATTTGAAACCTGAGCAGCATTACCACCTGATTCTTTAAATACGCCTGTAACTTCATTATAACGCGCAGGTAAAGAACAGTTAGAGTTATGCTTTTCTTCCCAACGGAAAGATTGTTCTCCCCAAACCGAGTGGATTGAACCTCTATCTTTAACTTTAGATTCTGTAATAAATGAATTAGATGAACCATCTTCAGTATATGGATCCTTGCCAGGTAATGTACAAACTAAGCTATAACATACGCTGACATTAGAGTTAGCTGTAAACTGTTCTTCTACAACTACAGGTCTTGTCCATTTTTTCATATTTGTTTTTCCCCTTTCTTCGATATTATGTCTTTTTTTAGAAAGACAAATGAAATTCTACCATACCCCCATCTTTTTACAACATCTATTCACTATTCTTTACACTTCTCTGTAACATTTTTTACATTTTGACCGATAATGTATAATAAAAAGTGTCAGTTTTACCCGACACTTCATAATCACTATTTAGCTTTCTTTAATGTAGAAAGAATTAAGCATCCTACTACTGCACCTGCTGCAATAGCAAGTAAGTATAATGGCCAGTTGCTTACAGTTGCGATAACGAATACACCACCATGAGGTGCTCTTAACTGACAATTGAATGCGACTGATAAACCACCAGCAACAGCTGAACCAATAACGCATGATGGAATAACATGGATTGGATCATTGGCTGCAAATGGAATAGCCCCTTCAGAAATGAAAGATAATCCCATGATATAGTTTACTAAACCAGCATTTCTTTCATCTTCAGTCCACTTATTCTTGAAGAATGTAGTAGATAAAGCGATTGCGAGAGGAGGTACCATACCACCAGCCATGACAGCTGCCATTAAGATATAGTTACCACTTGCAAGTAAACCAGTTGCTGTTACATAAGCTGCCTTATTGAATGGTCCACCCATATCGATAGACATCATACCACCAGCAACAACACCAAGAATAATACCATAGTTACCTAAACCACTAAGGAAGTTAGTTAAAGCCTGGTTAATGATAGACATTAATGGGTTGATGGCACTTGCAAATACAGCCATACAGAATACACCAAGTAATGGGTATAAAAGAATTGGTTTTACACCGTCTAATGATTTTGGTAAGCCTTTAAATAACTTCTTTAAGAATAGAATGATATAACCAGCTACGAAACCATATAATAATGCACCTAAGAAACCTGGAGTTGCAGCTACTTTTGCAGCACTAGGATCTAAGAAAGTAGCACCAGATTTTGCAAGTAAACCACCTGCGAAACCTACAGCTAAACCTGGACGGTCTGCAATTGACATTGCGATAAATCCAGAAAGGATTGGTAACATCATACCAAATGATACGTTACCCATATTATTGAACCAAGCAGCAAGAGGAGTTGATGAACCAAACTTAGCTCCTGCGCTCTTATCATCTACTAAGAATGAGATGGCAATCATGATACCACCAGCTACAACGAATGGTAACATATGAGATACACCATTCATTAAGTGCTTATAGAAGCTTCTACCAGCACTTTCACCTGAAGCAGCTGCTTCTTTCGCATCTGCACTTGCATGATAGATTGGTGCTTCACCATTTTCAATCTTATTGATTAATTCTTCAGGATGACGGATACCTTCAGTAACAGGTACTGTCAGAACTGGCTTACCATCAAAACGAGCCATTTCTACATTCTTATCTGCAGCAACGATAATACCATCACATGCTGCGATTTCTTCTGCAGTTAACGCATTTCCGACACCTTCAGAACCGTTTGTTTCAGCTTTTAGTGGTACACCAAGCTTTTCACCTGCTTTAGTTAAGTTTTCTGCAGCCATGAAAGTATGAGCAATACCTGTAGGACATGCAGTAACAGCTAATACTTTATAACCAGTAACTACTGGTGCAGCTGCTTCTGCAGCTTCTTCAGCATCTTTTTCTGCTTCCTTCTTATCAATCATGCTTAAGAATTCTTCTGAAGTCTTCGCATTTAATAAATCCTGACGGAAACCTTCATCCATTAATAATGCTGATAGTTTAGCTAATGCCTGTAAATGAGTGCTTCCACCATCGGCTGGTGCCGCAATCATAAAGAATAAGTGAGCAGGCTGACCATCTAATGATTCATAATCTACACCATCAGGCACAGTCATTGCTGCTAACCCTGGAGCTTTAACGGCTGCTACCTGTGCATGAGGAATAGCGATTCCTTCACCAATACCAGTAGAAGTTAATGCTTCACGTGCTAAGATACCTTCTTTGTATGCATCTTTGTCTGAAATCTTACCAGTTGCACACATTAAGTCAACAAGCTTGTTAATTGCTTCTTCTTTTGAACCTACAGAGACACCAAGTTCAATGCCCTTTAAGTCCAATAACTCAGTAATTTTCATGTTATTCTCCTTTCAATTGTGCGAGACATTCATCAATGAAGTCTCTTTTTGCTAATGAATATGAGAAAGCAGTTGCTCCACCACATGCTGTACCTAAAGCCAACGCTTCATCATAATTCCCATTATTAAGATAACCAGCCACAAAACCAGCTACCATAGAATCACCAGCACCAACTGAATTCTTTACTGTACCTTTACATACACCTAAGCGATGTGTATGACCATTTTCATCTACTAATAAAGAACCATCACCTGCAAGTGAAATCAAGACATTACGTGCACCCATTTCCTGTAGCTTATTTGCATAGATGACTAGATCTTCTTCAGTTTCTAGTTTTACATCAAAGATTTCTTCAATCTCATGATTGTTTGGCTTAATTAAGAATGGATGATAAGCCAATACATTCACTAGTAACTGTCCAGTTGCATCAACAACAAATAAGATACCTTTGTTCTGTAATCGTTCTAGAATTTCTTCATAGATTCTAGGACTGATGCACTTAGGAATAGAACCAGAAAGAACAAGGACATCTCCTTCTTTTAATGTATCAAGCTTTTCAAAAAGCTTTGCTACATCTTCATCAGTGATCATAGGTCCCATACCATTGATTTCTGTTTCTTCATCACTACGCATCTTCACGTTAATACGTGACATACCTTTTTCAACCTTGATGAAATCAGTATTGATATCATACTCACTCTTCGCACGACGTACAATTTCATCACCAGTAAAACCTGCTACAAATCCTAGAGCCTGAGATTCATAACCAAGTTCCTTAAGGATGGCTGAAACATTAATACCCTTACCTCCACAGAAGATATGTTCTTCACATACTCTATTGACAATTCCCTTCTGGAAATGATCAACTGTGATAACATAATCTAATGCTGGATTAAATGTAATTGTGTAAATCATTTACATGGTCTCCTTTTTCTGTAAAAATATTTTTCCAACCTCATTATATTATGTAAAGGTTTTCTTTGTCAATATCTTTCATGTAAATATTTTACGTAAATACTAAATAGAAAAAAATAAAAAAGTATGATAATTAGATGCAAAAACATCTTTGTCATACTTTATGTGTTATCGGTACCTATATGTGACCTGTATAAGCAATGAGATACTTATGTTATCTTATGCTAATTAGTCTTCGAACTTTTCGTTTTCTTCACCTTTAATAGAATAGTCTCCTAGCATGAACCATCTATAAGCACGATCCGCAATCACCTTTGTTTCCACAAAATCCAGTCCACCGCCAACAACAGCACCTACTCCAGGTACCATCTTTCCAAGATTTACAATGCCTTTTGTACCAAATTTTGTAATGAATCTAAAACCGACTTTCTGATTAATTTTAGTTAATACTTTACCTGGTATCTTCTTGATAACGCCTGTTGCGAGCTTCAGCCCAAAACCAATGCCTGCCTTTTTCAAGAAGCCATTCACTGCCACTCCAGCTAGACAGGCATAAACGAAAGTTTGTGTTTGATCACTATTCAAATCATAACCCGCCATATAAGCTGTGCAGGCAATCATTCTCATTTGGACATACATGACATTACCTACATTAGCAGGCAAAGTAAACGGCATTGTGATAACGCCACCAAATCCTGTCACAAATCCAGATGTTGTACATTTAGTAATTTGATTTTTCAGCATTGCTTTACAAGCATCTTCTGTACTGTCATATTTAGTTAAATAGTCATTAGCCATATCCTCTATACTAGGACTGACCTTTGGTATACCGTCCAAGCATTTCGTATAGCAAGTATCTAGTAATCCCATGACGTCTTCTTGTGATAAATCTTTAATTCCCATTTTATTTCCCCTTAATACCTTTATTCTTATAATCTTAACTAAGATTATAGTCCTCATTAACTATTTACTCAATGATAGATTATTCGTTGTTTGTTAACAGTTAAATACGATTTTTTAAACAATATTCGGCTTTTTGCTATTTTGCCGAATTTCAATTAAATTATAGTTATTATACGTTCATAAGTCGCTCACATCATACAAAAACAGACAGCCATCTAGACTGTCCATCCTGTTATTATCTTTTATCTACCGCAAACATCTCTTCACACTTGATCATGGATTTATGTGAGTTTTCTATCATTTCTGTCAAGAATAAGAAGATGATCTCTATCACTGTACTTGCTGATACTCTAGAGAAACAGAATTCATCGAGGAAAAGTTTTTCACGTGTGGCAGTTGTTATATGATATTGTACTTCTTCACCAATCGCTGAGTGAGGACTATTAGTAATACCTATTGTCATTGCTTTATTGTTATTTGCGATTTTTACTGCTTCTAATACTTTATCGGATTCTCCTGAGTTACTAATGGCTATTAAGACATCTCCCTTACCTAAAGTAAAAGAGTAAGAGAGCTGAGTTTCCCAGATAGTTCCTGCAGTTGTTGGTATACCTAATTCATTGAACTTAAAAGCTGCATCAATGGCTACAGGAATCGTATTTCCTACTGCTATCACCTGCACTCTAGAGGCATCTCTAATACCCTCTAGAATCTCTCTAAATTCGTCTGTGTTAATAAGATTGACTGTCTGTTTGAGTTCAGTAATCTTATTTGCGAGAATATTCTGTAAAGACTGTGGAATATTATCCACAGAAATATCATTAGATACTTCTCCACTCTTATGCGTATCTACAAGTTCCTGAGCTAAAGATATTTTTAACTGGGCAAAACCTTTTAAACCCACCTTACGACAAAATCTTGATACAGACGCAATAGACACATCACTTATTTCTGCAAGTTCAGATACAGTCATATCGACTACTTTTTTAGGATTATTAAGTATGAACTTCGCAATCTTCTTTTCTGCATCAAATAATTGATCATAAAGGACAGTAATGCAATCTAATACGCTTTGTGACTGATTCATTTGATTTTCTCCTTTCATAATGAAATTCCTTACATAGTCATGTTAACACAAAAAAATAATTTACACAATCAGCTAAATCAATCACAAATTTTAACAACATATATATGTGAAAATAAAAAGAAGTTGATTATTCAACTTCCTTGATTAAACCATGAGCGACAAAATCGTTGATGAATGACAATACATCAATTCTGATTGTTCCTTCAGGGTCTTCATATTCTTTATATACTTCATCTAATACTTCATCATAAGTCACTGGATGATCAAAGAGTTTCCATAAGAAGACACTTGTTTCATTCAATGAAATAATAGAATTAGATAATTCTGTATTTTCTCCTACTGGTACAAGAACGGCTTCACCGGCAATTTCTCTTAAGATGAAATCTTCATCTCTGATGAACTTGATACCATGTATATCTCTTGTATTCTGTTCCATTATTTTCCCCCTAATTCTGGATGATAAGTAGAGACAATTTTCTGTACTTCATCACGGATTGCATCTTGATGCATATCATCAATCGTACCTCTTAGATGATGTAACTTTTCAAAATAAACTTCTTCATCAAAATCTAGAGGATGACCAATGAAAATAGAACCATTCTCGGTTTTCTGTAACCCTTCTTCATCCATTAATAATTCTTCATAAAGTTTTTCACCAGGTCTTAGTCCTGTATAGATGATTGGGATATCTACATCAGGAGTAAAGCCAGATAACTTGATTAGATTTCTTGCCAGATCATCAATCTTGACTGGTTCTCCCATATCTAGGACGAATATTTCTCCACCTTTCGCAAATATACCTGCCTGCATAACAAGTGATACAGCTTCTGGAATAGTCATGAAATAACGGATAATATTCTTATCAGTCACTGTCACAGGTCCACCATGTGCAATCTGCTTCTTAAATAAAGGAATAACAGAACCATTAGATCCTAATACATTCCCAAATCTTACAGCTGTAAATACCGTATGAGAATGACGGCTGTATGCCTGAATAATCATCTCGCACATACGTTTACTTGCCCCCCATGATATTGGTTGGATTAACTGCTTTATCTGTAGAAATCTGTACAAAACGCTTAACATGATACTTGTCTGCAGCTCTTACGACATTCAAAGTACCAAAGACATTGTTTTTAATTGCTTCATTAGGAGAATCCTCCATAAGTGGTACATGCTTATGGGCAGCTGCATGATACACTACTTCTGGTCTTAATTCATTAAATAAGGCATCAATCTTTTCTCCATCACGAATAGATGCAATACGTACATCTAGCTTCAATTCTGGATGTGCATTTCTTAATTCCATCTGAATATCATAGGCATTATTCTCATAAATATCTACAATAATCAATTTGCTTGGATGTCTCGCAGCGACCTGTCTACATAACTCACTACCAATAGATCCTCCGCCACCAGTCACCATAACTGTTCTATTTTCTACATATGAGGCAATCTGATTCATATTAACTGAAATTGGATCTCTTCCTAGAAGGTCTTCAATCTCAACATTTCTAAGCTTAGAAACCTTCACTTCCCCATTCATCAACTGATAAATACCTGGCAGAATCTTGATCTTACATCCTGTATCATTACAGATATTCATCAATTCTCTTCTTTGATTGATAGATACAGATGGTAATGCAATATAAATCTCATCGACCTCATACTTCTTAACCATCTCTCCAATGACATCCCTATCACCCACAATCGGTACATCATTCATATAATAACCCTGTTTAAGTGGATCATCATCAATGAAGCATACAACCTTCATTGGAAGATGAGAACTTCTCTTGATTTCTCTAAGAAGCACATTACCTGCTTCCCCAGCTCCTATAATCATTACATTGATTAAATGCTTGTCCTGTTCAAATAGTGGACTGTCATTTTTCATTGAACGCATTCCACGATATAAGAAACGCAAAGTAGAACTCAATATAAGAAGCATACATGGTTCAAGAATATACCATGAACGTGGCAGTTCTACCCTTAATACAAATACATAGAGAAGCATTCTGAAAAAATCAGAACAGATAACTGCTAGAAGCAATCGTCTGACCTCTATAATAGAAGCATACCTCCACATACTTTTATAAAGCCTAAATACATAATAAACAACAAGCGTAATTAATATATCAATTCCTATAATCTTTAAATAGTTATTCCATACCCACCAATCAATTTTGAACTCCATTCTTGTAAAAATGGCTACAAACGAAGCAAGTACGGTAAACATCGCATCTAAGATCATCAAGAACAACATACGCTGATACATCACTCGATTCTCTTTAAACCTGTGCATTTTATCCCTTCCTGTTTTTGTCAATGTACAAATTACCATTTATTTGTAAACTCGTCAATATACCCTACATAAAACCTTTATATATTGCATCAAATTCCAATTACTATTATACCCTATATTTATATAGGGTAATATGTGTAGAGGCTTGATAAAACCTATTTAGAGGTGTTCAAATATTTTTTTATACAACTTTATGGTTTTAAATGTCTGTATACTACTATTTGGTCTGTAAAAAACTTTATTTGTACTATTTTCAACTTTACATCCATGGACATATAAAACCTATTTTTCGTGAACTACCTCGACTTAATACTCCGTATTTGAAGTCAAGGCTTCTAGGATGCTTATGCATCCGTTTAAGAAGATTGATATTTAAGTCTCCACCTATTGCTAGGCAATCCTTATTCTTATAGGCGTGTCCACTTCGCCTCTACTGTATAGGATGTTTACATCCACAACGCTACTTTTATGCATGATATTTAATGCACCATTCACATCTGCATTCAGAACTTGTCCACTCGCTGTTCTATACTGTCCACGATGTATTCTCTTTCCACTGAAATGGTATTCTTCAGTATCATCACTCTTATAGACTGGTATGACATCCTTATCCCAGAAGCTTGC
>JABLTS010020099.1_pt1 | contig 37079 bp, 47 predicted proteins | sample 7160081 | NCBI WGS metagenome assembly JABLTS01 (sample SAMN14651231, study PRJNA627086) | human gut metagenome | isolation source: feces | host: Homo sapiens | reverse complement strand
TCCAGCGTGTTCAAAAATGCATCTACTATTGCAGAGCAAGCAGCTTTGCCTAATGCAAATTGTTTTTCGTTCTCCAAATCCATATAAACCGGATACTCAAACGATTTACCTTTAATGGTCTGCAAAAACACTTGTGCTTCCCGTTTTGCTTCGTCCGCCGACATCGCATAGCTAAACCAGTACGCCCCGCAGGGGATACCCAGACACTTACAAGCAGCATAGTTTCGTTCAAACTGTGTGTCTACCTGAGTGGTTTCCCTTCCGTAGCCTGCCCGCAGAATCACAAAATCCACCAATCCGGATGCTTTTACTTTTTCCCAGTCAATTACGCCCTGTGCATAGGATACGTCAATCCCTTTTGCCAAGCTTCCAGATGGCAGCTGTGTTTTTGCAATGCCAAAATATTTGTAAAAATCATCTGTTACAGTCCCATTTCCATGTACTTCGTCACCATACCATTTTCCGGACGTTCGCACGTCCAAATGCGTATACTGATAGCTACTTGTAATGTTTGCAATACCAGTAAAGCCCAAATCCTGAGCCTTACAGCATACCGTTTTGCTGCTGATCGGCTGCCCGTCCTGCCCGTAACAGCAGACATCTGCAGCAGTGCCTTTGGTATGCTGACCGCTGCTCGTACCGCCTATAGCTTTATCGTGTTCCGGGCAACGGTAGCCGCTTGTCACAATGATTTTGCTACAGTTCAGGGCAGTATAGAGGGCTTCCAGCTTGTCAACCAATTCAGATGCAAGTAGTGTTTCATGAGATTTTCCGCAGCTGCACCGAAATTCTCGTGCATTGAAATGTGGAAAAAGTTGGGTACTATCGTTATAATCATAATGATTGACTGGCATAATATCATCCTTTCATAATGCCGTCCGGCAGCCCTTCCGCTGTCGGACGGTTTTTTCGACTGATTCGACTAATTCAAGGGACTTTTTCGACTGATTCGACTTCCTATTTTTCTTTCTTCTGGAGCAGTTCCACTGCATTCTTCAACGCTACTGGCAATGGCACGCCCAGCAGTCCTGCATTTTCAATAATGGAAAGTAATTCGTTGCAGCAAAACCCAATACAAACAGCATCTCTTACATACGATGTCCCCAGCATAACATCCAGTCGAACTGCCACAACAACCAGCAGCAGCACTACACCTTTCTTTAAAAGCCCCTTCCAGCCAACTTTGCTAGATAGTCCCCCCGTGCTGCTTTTAGGGGATTTTCCACACCATCCAACCGCCAATCCCGTGGCATAATCTACAATCATGAAAATCAGCAAGGTCATCATCGCCGCATCCCAGCCGCCAAACAGCCCTGCAATCAGACCGCCGACCGTTCCGGCTGCTGCACAAATCCATTCTTTCATTCGGTTTCCTCCGTTTTCGTTTCATAGTCGCCGGAAAGCAGCACTAACATTTCCGGGGTCAAATCTCCACTTGCAAAAATCTGATACTGTCCATTTTCCAGCTGTACTGCCTGAATTTTTGCGTTGCCCCAGCCTGTTCTTTGGATGGCTTTTCCTGCTTTCAGCTGTTCCATTGCCTCAATAATATTCATTGTGTTTCCTCCTTTACAAAATTGTAATTGACTGAATCAGCGGATGGCTGTTATTACTCCGACCAACCCACACCAAATAGTATGTGCCAGACGTTACACCCTCGCAGGGGGTTAGCGTTGTGATATAGTCCGCACTGTACAGCCACTGCAAAGGCAAGTTCGTATAACTGCCTTCCGTCTGTGCTTTGGCAAGGATGTCCGCAGCCGTTCCGGTGTCGGATTGTACTAAGCGTAAAATGCCGACTTCCGTGCTTCCAGAAAGAAAGCGGATTGCAATTTGTGTGGATGCTGTCACGCTGATCGGCAGCGTGCAACAGGTATAGCAGCTATAATCCCATCCGAAAATAGATGTTCCATAGTTCAAGGCATAGCTATTTTTTTCACTGCAAAAATCAGCGTAAATCGCTGTAAAATCTGCCACGCTGTAAATCGTACCGTTGTAAAGCAAAGATACCTTGTCCCGATGGGTTGCATCATACAGCACGGTTGTGGTGGGGGATTCACCGCCGGAAATCTCCAGAACCTTGGGGACAAGAGTATTAAACTTTTCAGTCGTGCTTGCCGTCACGCCCTTTGTGGTCAGATTCGCTGCAAGCTGCTGTCGCAGTTGGTTTAGCTTTGTCAGCTGCTCTGTAATTGTCACCGCCATGTTACACCTCCACCATCACTGCAAGGGCTGTAGATAGATCGCCAACGCTATCCTCTAAGGCTTTGATACGGGTTGCAAGGCTGTTGTCCGCTGCCTCTCGCTCTGCTGTTACTTTCGAGTACGTGCTATGCAGATAGGTTTCAATTCCATCCAAAAATTCTTTGTTATCATGCGTGTGGGCAGATTCTTTCAGTGTGTCCACGTCCGGCGACAAATCCAGCACAAACAGCCCGTCCGATACAATATCCAGAGCGTTGTGAGATACCGTGCTGATGGACGGCAATACCTGCCATGTTTGCTTGCCTGTTACTGTAACCAGCTTTGCGGTGCAATACATTGCAGATGCACCGCCGTCCAATCCGGGTGTATAATCGCCCCAAATCGCGGAATCACTGCTTGTACCGTTTTTGACGTTCGCTGTGGTCGTGCCGTTTTTGTCGGTGATTGTAATGATGGCTCCAGTGTCCGTTTCGGTAATCGTGGCAATTGGAGAAAATCCATCTGCCCCATCTTTTCCATCAGTTCCATTCACGCCATCTTTGCCAGGTGCTCCGGTGTCACCTTTTTCTCCTGTTTCACCAGTATCGCCTTTTTCGCCACGTTCTCCCTTTTCTCCGGGTGCTCCAGGCTCGCCAGGGTCACCTTTTTCACCGGTTGCTCCTGTCTCCCCAGTATCGCCCTTGTCACCCTGTGCCGGATACCCAGAATCCACATAATCGCCTGTAGCAATATCGTACAGCCACCATGTGCCGCCTTTGATAATCGGCATTTTTGCAATCAACTGCTCTGCTTGTGAGAGAATGGACTGCATCTCACGCAAAGCCTTGTCAATTGCATCAATACCGCCGTGGTACTGCTCCAAAATAGAGTTACGGACGACCATCGGGGTCATTTCGTATTTGATCACAACAGTGTCATCCTTTTGACCGACAATTTCCGGCAGCAACTCACCGGACACCGCTGTAAAGTCCTCTGTAATCGTCCATGTTAAGATGATTTGGCTTTCTGTGACCTCTTTTTCAAGGTTTTGCATAACCAACCCACCACCACTGTTGACGGCTCGTAGCGTAAACAGGCAATCAGATAAATCCGTTTGGTGATAGTATCGGTCAACGGCAATCTGGATTTTATCGGCATTTTTTTCGCCGGCACTGAGCAGATGCTTGATGTTTGCCGTGTCGATGTATTTTTGATTTGCTGTTAGCATGGTATCATCTCCCTTACAAGTTATTGATAGCATCCCAGAGGGCATTGATTGCGTTTTTAAATTCTTCGTTTTCAACTTTGTTATCTTCTAAATTTTGTATATCTGATACATTCTTGTCAGCATAATTCCAAGCTTCGTCTGCTTTCGCTAAAGCAATTTTTTTAGCACTTGCTGCCACAATGTCCGCATGGCGTTTGGATGCATTTTCGGAGTTGAATGCCAACGACCGCTTTGCAGCCTGTGCCAGCACTCTGGTGTCCTTCCCGGTGCAGGAAAACTCCCATCCACCACGAAACTTCCAGGTCATGTTTGTAATGGTACTTTCTGCCCATTTCCCAGGCTGATATTCGATTTCAATTCGCTGCCCCAACTTAGGGAAGTGTCCCATGTCATCAAATTTCAGATAGCATTTTAGCTGAAACGGTTTCAGCAGCACATTGTGAAACAGATAATTTGCTGCTGCTTCCACAATTGGATATTCGTTTTTGTCGTTTGCGTCCGGAAAGTCTTCTTGATAATTCAAAACCGTTTCCATTCTTCTTCCATCAAAAAAGCAATTGCTGGACAGGTCGATTTCTACATTTCCCAGCATTGGTTTGTATTTCCTCGCATTTGTCCATCCAGTATCATCATAGGTCTTAAAATAGACCTTTTGAATATAGATGTTATACGATGCCACATCACAGCTATCTCTTGCAATGGCAGAAAACGGGACACGGATTTTGTCTTTAAAAAAGCCAAATGGGACAAGAGAAAAAGGCACTTGTGAATCATTGTTCTGATACTGGTCATTTCGCATACAAACAAAGGAACAAGCCGGCTTTGCAAGGGCAGAGATATAATCAATAGCACTGTATCGGGTATTTCTGGATTCTCCTTCTTCTGATTTTCGCATCAGTGTATAACCGCTGTAGGAATTTCCGAGTTGGGGGTTATTGTTTGGAATGGAATCGATCGGTTCATAAGCGAGCGGTTTCTCCGCAATCATATTTTGCAGAATGTCATTCGTCCATGTGACAATATCCGTTACAATATCATGTAAAGGATAAACGCCGCCACCACCGCTTTCTCCCTCATAGCCTTCCAGCTTATCCCGCAGCTTTTTGGATACTTCGCTTTCATCGTCATCAACTTTTCCAGAACCGGACGAAATGGAATTGTTATTTAGCCATACCAAGGCATCCGATGCCCGAAGCGTGTACAGCGTTTTTTTACGGGATACAGATGTCACCCAGAACATTCCACGGAAAATCCAATCTGACGGCTTAGGCTCTTTTTGATAGCAGCTGTACAGAATGATTTTTGCACCATACAAGTTATATGCATTGATGCCGTCTTGCTCTAAGTGCAGCTGAATGGACAGTTCCGCCGGGCGGACGCTGCCAAGGGAAAAGGTGCTGCTGTCACAGGCAGAGGATTTGATGGAACAGCTATTCCGGATAATATCAGAATCGGTAAAAGCAATGTCCGTTGTATATCCGGCATAATCGCCGTCATCCAGATAACAGGGAACGGAGAGAATGCCCTTTACATGCTCGTAAATCACCATGGTTTACACCTCCTCTAAGCTAACGGAAAACTCATATGCTCCAGTATGCGGCTGTAATCCGTCATCCAGCGGATAAAAATAGCTAACCGAACTCTCACTTTGCATCTGGTACAAAAACGGGTTATTGTCAAATTTTGGGTTGCGGCTGACAGTTGTAATCTGTAAATCGGACGTTTTGCGGAAATATCCGCATTGCTCTTGACTATCTGATGCAGACTTGTAAAACAACAGGATTTCCGGCTGCTGAAAAATCTCTGTCAGAATGTCCAACCCCTGCAAATCCGCCTCAACTTTATACTCTATTTTCCGTTTTCCCAGTCTGACGGGGTAAGAAATCGTTTTGCCGCTCTCGTTTTGATAGGTGTTGACATCCTCACTGTAGGTTACATCCATTTGCAGGACATTGCGAATCAAATAGTTTTGATATACCGTTGTCCATACACGGATTTTTTTGCCGTCATCTCCCTCTGCAAACCATCGGAACTCTTTGCGAGTGCTTTGCTCTACGCAGTATCCTTTGTGGCTGCTTTTCATTACGATGCTGTCGCCGTTTTGAAACGAACCATAATTGGAATCGGTTTCATCTTCAATCAAGGTGTAAACTGCAGTACAGCCGGCTAAAATTGCATATCCGTCACGATTTGCGGGCAGTCCATCACCATCCAGCTTGATTTGTGCGTTGTCGGTAAATACGAGGATGTCGTCAGAGCCTTTTTTCAAGGCAATTTGCGTTCCAACTCGTTCAATGGTTGCTTGCTGCAGGTTTGGTGGCGTTGCCCAGCTATCGCCATCTGTTACAACTCGCAAATAACAGTGGTCAACACTAATAATACCCTCATCTGTCATGGTATCAATTTTTATCACACGCTCCACCCCCCACTGCTTGCATTGGCTCTGGTTATGGCGTTCACAACGACCGTTTCAAGCGTTTCATCGCCAATGCTAATCGGAATGATGATGTCGCCCTGCGGTTGAGAACTGGACGGAACAGCGGCTGCTGTGCTTGCTGCTGCAGGTGCTGCATACGCCTGTTGCAATACGGGGCTGTACGCCGAAACAGCTGCTGCACCTTGGGCGTTCATGATGCCCAGCGTAGAAGAGACGGCAGCGTTCGCCATATTTGCAGATACCATTGACACGTCTGGTATACCACCCTCAATCCCGGCAACAAAGCCGTCGTCCCAGTCACCGCCGATGACTTTGGCAACACGGGACGGAGAGTGGGAATCAATGCTTACTCTAAGATGTGCCTCAGCAGCTCGACCAAGTGCTTTTACTGCCTCTTCCACGCTGGAGATGTTGTCAGTGATACCTTCCGCAAATCCGCTTGTATAGTCAAGACCGATATTTTGGGCGATTTTGTTTAAATCGTCACCATTGTTAAGCCGTTCTTCGATGTACCGGTTGAGTGCATCAAGCTTTTCATCCTGGCTCATTCCGGATGATGCCAGGGTATCCAAAAACGTCTTTCCGGCATTTTCGCCGTGCTCTCCGGTTTTGATTTCCAGTTCCACAGCCGCCTCTTCAGCTTGACGTTTTGCCTCTGCAAGATCTTCGGCAAGTACAGACCCAGGGTTTTCATCTGCCATTTGCTTCAGCGTTTCATAATGATTTCGTGATTCTTCTTCCTGCGTCCTCAGTTGTTCGGCGGTCGCTGTCGCAGCAGTCAATATATTGCTTTGCAAGTCATTATAATTTTGTGTTACGGTTTCCAAATCACCGTTGGAAAATGCCTCTGCCGCCTCTTTATAAGCGGACATCGCATCTGCACCCTTTTCCAGCTGGACGGTTGTTTCATGATATGTTGTGCTCAACGTCTGGATACTGTCGTTTACGCCATTCAGTTTTTCCCGCATTTCATCGTATTTTTTCGATGATTCGGAATCGTTCCAAATTTTTTCCGAATTCCCATTGATGTCTGTCAATGTATAAGTATTGTCAAGCTTAAATTGTGCCATTTCGTCAATTATCTGTTGACGTTCTTCTTTTTTTGCTTGCAATTCCTGATTCTGTTCTGTAACTGCCTGCAAGAGAGCAGGTCTCTCTTGCTGTGCCTGCTTTGATGCATCACCCAGCATATCCAAATAATTTTGTGCGTGTTGTTTCTCAATGACGTCATCGATTGCGCCGGAAATTTTGCCGTAACTATTGACAACTTCATCATTTTTTAAAATTTGACCGTCCGCAACAGTAAGCCCGGTATCGCTGTACTCATTGATTTTGTTGATCAGATCTTGCACCTTTTCCTCTTGACCGTCTTTGATCGTGCCGTCAGAGTTGACCAGAGCCATCAAAGACTCCTTTAACTTGTTGACCGCCTCAAAATCGGAATCCTCAACAAGCCCATCTTTGCTGATTTGTTGGTGCATATCCTCCCAGGCTTTTGTGCATTCGTTTGTTTTGTCAATTGATTTTTGCACTTCATCCGGGATTTTTGCAGCTGATTCTCGGACATCTTCTAAGTGATTTTTCCATTCCTGTGATTTCTTTTTTGCATCTGCCAGTAGGGCGGTCGCTACACTTGCAACAGCACCGACACCGATAGCAATCCAACCAAGCGGATTGGATGTATTCAGGAGTCTAAAAGCTGTCTGGATTGTTTTGACCGTGTTGACGGTAGTTGTGCCAAAATCCACAATTTTTTTGACTGCAAATGCAGCTGCAATCCCGGCAGCAATCGGCTTTGCGTGATCAACGACTTCATCAAGATTTTCTGACACATAATCAATTGCTTTTTCGATTTTTGGTAAATACTTTTCCGCAACTGGCACCACGATTTCTGTTTCAAACTGGCGTTTAAGTGCGGTCATCCTTGTTGCCAAATTGTCATAATTGACATCATTGACAGATTTCATCGTGCCTTCCACATTGCTATATGCGTCATTTACATTATTTAGTGATGTAATGACTTTCATGGCGTTGTCCTCGCCAAGGGCACTCCATGTATTGGATGCAAGCGTCAATGCCTCTTGTTCATCCGTCATGTTTGATAAATCGCTTATGACGGACTGAAAAACGTCTTTTTGTGTCGCATTCCCATTTTTCCACTCGTTAAAAATATTTTGTGTACCGAGTGAGAAACTGTCGAGGTTCTCTTCAATGCGTCCATCAGAGAGAGAAATCGTAAATTCTTTGACAAAATCATTTACTTTGTCGAGATTATACGCTCCGCTATCCAGACCGTTTTGCAAAATGGAAAACATCTCTTCGGCGGAAAATCCAGCCTGTTCCCAGATCTGCGAATACTCCGCCAAATTATCAGAGAGCTCGCCGCTTTTGTCAAGTCCGTTTTGTGTGCCCTTTGCGATATAATCAAACGCCTCTTCCGCAGTAAGCCCCATGTTACTCATAAGAGCATTAACGCCTCTTAAAGTTTCATTGAGATCAGAATCAAAAACACTTGACATTGTAATAGCATCCTGGGTGATTTGTTCAAGCGACTTGTCGTCAATATCTCCAAATTGCTGCTTTACCATTGCTGCAACATCTGCAACCTCTGTCAAGTTTTCCCCAATGCCGCTATTGTAGACGTTTTTTATAGAGCTACTCATGACATCCATTTCTTCTGCAGTTGCTCCGGCAGCAGCTGCAATCTTTCCCATCGCCCGGGTATAATCCGTGCCGACATCTATAATCTCTTTCGCACCGTATGCCAGACCGGCAGCAGCGAGTACTTTTTGCACTTTGCCGGAAAAATCGTCAACGGATGTCATGGCGGTTTCAAGGCTTTTTTCTGTACTTTGTGGCACTTCGTCAAAAGCTCTACTTGCAATTTCGCCCACATTCTGTAATTCGGATTCTGCTTTCTCTGCAAATCCAGACACATTCCTTTCTGCGGTTTGAAAAGAAGATGAACCATCTCGTACTTCTTCCCATGCCTTTTTCATGGCATCGGATGCTGTCATTCCGGCTTCTTTGTAGGAATTTGCCAGCTTTGCAACCCGGGACTTCATGCTGTCAAACGCTTTTTCTGCGTCTTTTTCAGAATTAGAAGCAGTGGATGCGATCGCTTCTTCTATTTCTGCCAATCCCTTTTCTAATCCGCTTTTATCAATCCCAGTGTCAAAGACCAACGCTTTTTCTTCTGCCATTTTTTCACCTCTTATCCAAATAAACTGCCGACCTCTGCTGCGGTCATGGGCTTCTGTGGAATCGCAATTGCACGCTGAATCTGCAAAATCCTTTTCCGTTCTTCCTTGTCTTTGATGCGACCGATATTGATACATCGATAAGCGATCCGCTGTTTCGTGCTGCTTTTCTCCGGTAATCCCTCAAATAATGCATTAAATGCAAACCAGTGCAGCGGTGTTGTCTGCAAGTTGATTTGATAGTATCGCAAAAAGTCAGAAAACAAATACACGCTGTCATGCAGATACGAAAAAACGGGAGTGGAACGTACTCCCGTTGCTTTTCGTTTGGACTTTGGCAGACGTTCGCAGGCAGCAAATTCCTGTAATGCCTGATAAGCGGCTGCTTTGTTTCCCGGAATTGTGTTTCGATACCAGTTCATTGCAAGTGTGACTTTTTCGATGTCCGTCAAGTCTGCGTCTTCATGCAGAAAAAAGAAGGAAATCCAATCCCGAAAGCTGGTGTGAACTGGATAGGTTTTTCCGTTCACTTCCACACTGCCCGGCAGGCGGTCAGTCAGGATGTTATACCAATTCTCGTGGGACATATCGTTTCGCTGCCTCCGTTAGTCGCAGTGCTGCCGCCATTCGCTGTTCCAATATGGCTTTTATCAGCACGGTAAAAACTTCATCGTACATTCTGGCGTTGTCCGGCATCCCTGCAAATACAGCCGCAGCCGTTCCATCGCCAAAGAGAGCATCAAAAAAATTACGATAACTCTGGCAGTATTTCCGAATCACTGTTGCCGGATTGTCGTTCAGCGTGTCTGCAGGATTTGCAGACATCGCATCATAAGCAGCTTGATAGCGTTCCATAAAGCTTGCATCTTCTGCATCAACATGCAGTTTCGTGCCATTGATGGTAACTGTATACAAATCCTGCATCGATTACTTTTTCACCTCTGCATTCTGACTGGAAACAGTGCTACTGCTCACAATAGTTGCATTTTCAAAATCTGCGTCCATTGTAACCTTAACCGCTCTTTTTGTCCCTCTGGATTTGAAATCGCCGGAATACGTCATGCAGTCTGTAGAATCACCATTGCTGGACGGCACAATCGCATAGGCTCTCAATGTTGCCTCATACTGTCCGTTGGACGTGTTGGACGTCATATCCACAGTCAAGATATTTCGCACTGCATCTGTCCCAGTCAGTTCGTTTTCGGTGATCTTCACAATTTCGCTCAGAGCCGGATGACCGATATACTGGTCAAAGTTATAGTTGATGCTTTCCGAATAGCCCTTTACGTCTGTTCGTTCAGTGTCTTCGTCTACATACTGTCGGTTGTATTCGCTTGCATTTGCGTTAAATGCCTGTGTTGTAAAGCCTTCCAAGCGGCAATAGCTGGATGTGCTTCCAATCTTCACTTCCATAAATGCCAACTTCTCGGAGCGTTTTTTCAGCTTTAAACTATCAATTCCTTTACCCATTCTTGAAATACCTCCATGATTGTAAATAGGTGATACGCAGCTGGATTTGATAGCGTGATGTTTTTTCCGTCACCTCTACTGCATAACCGCTGCTAATCACTTGTATACTTCTGACTGTTTTCCATTTGCCAAAGTCCGGATAGATTCCGGCATCATCGTTCTGCTCGACCCAATCAGCGAACTTTTCGTAAAATTCAGAGTTCTGGATGTTTTGTATGACATCCCGTCCATACGGTTCCCGGCTGGAAAATGTCAGTTCGATTTGTCGGATGCTGGAACCGTCCACATACCGCTTTACGATTTGCTCACCGGGAAGAATGTCAATGGTGTATTCGATTGGGTCAACGCCCAACCGGTCAACTCCTAAAATTCGCTGATTTTCCAGCAGGGGACAGGTGGAAAAATAGTCCCATACTGCCTGTATCATCGACACAATATCACGCTCCGTTCAATATTTTTTGTGTGCTTCTTTGAATAGCATCTCCATGTGCCATCATCGCACGTTTCATCCAGTACCGCCCCCGTTTGCCCGTGGAAAGCCCTTTGTAGTATTGCTTGCGTGCATAGGGGGCAAGGTAGCGAATCCTGCCGCTGCCGATTTTCGTTCCTAAAACGCCAGAATCTCGCAGCATGCCAGTCTTGAGCGGAACGTATGGGTCGCTTTTTCGCAGTACCTCACTGTCTACAAACTTCTGTGCTTTTTGCAGACGGTCGGAAAAATCTTTTGCAGTCGGCATGCGAATCTTAAAACCTGTAATCAATTTGCTGTCACCTCGATGTGCTGAACCGCTGCAGAGCCATATCGGCAGTCTGCAACCGCTGTAATGGTGTGTTTGTTTGGCAGCGTCTGTATTTCGTGCAGTTCTTTTTCTTCCGAAATAATGCCACGAAACAGCAGGTCATCCCGTGCTGGAACATAATCTGTTACAGACGATGCAGGAATGCAGACGTAAATGCTGTCACTCTGCTGCACCTCTTTTCCGTTCTGTCGGCTGCCAATGGATTCTTCCCAGTACACGTTCTTGATGACGTGTCGACAAAAAACAGGACGGTGATTGACTGCCCCCTCTGGATGATAAATTGTAACTGCGTTGCAATTTGTGAACATCAATCACACCCCCGATACATCAGCCCTGTGCGTCCTAAATACCGCAGACAAATGCTGTACAGATAATCCGAAACACTTTTGCCGCTCAGCAGAGCCGTCAGCGTTTCCGCTGGCGTGCTGTATGTCACGCTGTAATGGTACTGCGTTTCGGACTTTTTTGCACCGCTGCCATCTGTGCTGGCATACACCTGTCGCTGCAACTCAAATACCTCTGCCAACGCACACGCACATTTTTTGACAGGTTCTGCAAACGGTTCCGGCACGCTGCCGGCAAGCCGCCCGAAGGTCACATTGTCGATATAATCCGATGCACGGGCGGCAGCCGTGCGAAATGCTGCCGCATCCGTGATGGATGTACCACAGTAAAAGTCTTGGTAGTATGGAAAATCTGCATAGACTGCCATCCTTATACCTCGGTTCGTTTCACATAGACGGTCTGCGGTTTCGAAATGCCGATGCCGTAAACCTTTCGACCCTGCACCGCAGAAGAACCAATGTATTCATTCGTCAGGTTTTTGATGGCGACTGGAACAGACCATTCCTGCACCCGGTGGCACCAGTTCGGGTGACCGCAAATAAATTCTGTGGTGGTCTTCTTGCCGCCAACAATCGTAGTATCCTCGAACATCGTGTTGTTGGATTCAAAGACGTTATACCCTGCGATTCTGCCGACTACGCCAGACTGTACCAGTTCCTGGGATAAATCGCCCTGCCGGATGTAGTGGTCATCTGCCAGCAGCACTTCCATGAATTCTGGAGATGCAATCAGCCACCGCTTCCCATCGTTCGGCACGCCCAGACGGGACTGCGTTCGCTTTGCTGCCAGTACCTGCTTGTATGCAGTGCTGTCCGTGCAGGCGGTCTTTGTAGTTGCAATGGTGATGCCTGCGGTTTCTTCCAGAGCACGGATGCATTTCGTATCCATGGACAGCCCCAGAGAGTAACCAGCACTGTCCAGCCGTTCTGCAGTGATACCGTCCGGAACGCTCTGTGCATCGAAACCATCAATCATTTCATTGACCGCTTCATCTGTATCAATGTTAATGTCAAAGTAGGTGGTAGAGCCGGCAGAGATGGCGGCACCCTTCTGCTTGTCGTACTTCTTCACCTCTACTTCGGTGTCCCGAACTGGAACTTTGACCTTTCCAGCCTTCGGATTTCCTTCATAACGTGGGTTGAAAATGAGGTTGTCCTTGGTGACAAGTGTCGCACGCAGCTTTTCGTCTACCAAACTCGAATACCGTTCCTGTGCAATATGTGGCATAAAATTTTCCTCCTTGTTACTGTTTCAGATTTGGGTTCATCTTGTAAAATTCCGTTTCCACACCGGAAAGCGTGGTTGGTGGGTTGCCGGAAGTCGCAGCGGCTGCCCGTTCCTGCGGATTTGGTGCAAAGGCATCCTCGTGGGATGTCCGGAACGCATTCACAATATCGTCACCGCCGATGAGCGTATCGCCATCGAATTGCAAATTCTTTTCGGTCAGCAAATCCGTGACATGCTTTTCATACACATCGTTTTTCAGTCCCAGCTTTTTCACATACTGGTTCATCTTTGTGCGGTACTCAAACGCTGCCCGCTCTGCTTCTGCCTGCGTCAGCCTCTGCTTGTATTCCTCCACACTGGCTTTGATGCCGTCAATGTCCATATCCTTGTAAGATTGGATGGTCTTGTTGGCTTCATCCAGCTGTGTTTTGGTGGCTGTCGCAGCGTCCTGTTCTGCCTTGATGTCAGCGGTGTAAGTTTCGGTAATCTTCTGCACCGTACTTTCATCTGTAACACCAAGGCTTTCTAAAAACTTTTGGTCAATCATGGTCTTGCTCCTTTCTGAATTTTGGTATAAAAATAGCACCTGATTGCTCAGATGCTGATTTGCTGATAGAAGAACGCCGTACCCACAGGCTTGTTTGTTCTTGGTTTCCACCCTCCGCCAGTTTTTGCCCATGGTCGGGGCGATGATTAAAGTATGATATTTTCGATTGCTGCACGGGCTTCCAGAGCGGTGATATAGTCTGCCATCGCTCTAATCTGCAAATCATAAATGCTTCTCGGGCAAGTTGGATAAAAGTTTAGCTTTCCCTTGTCCCATCTGGCAAGCATGCATTTCAGCTTTCGATACCGGATAGCCACCTGTATATACTCCGCCTTAAAGCGTTCCTTATAGTCTGTGCTGCCCATCATACTTACTGTATCTTTCAATTCTGCTGGTTTGCTTGTTTCCATATTTTTCTCCTTTCGGGCATGAAAAAAGCACCCTTTCGGATGCTCTATATGTTTGAATTGTGCTGGCATACAGCAGTTTCAATCTTTAGAAACAATTGTAAAAGGCTGAATCATTTCCGGTAAAAAGTTGATTTCGTAGTGATACGGGTCAACATGTGCTCCGCTAATGTCTTCAACTGTATAAATCGTCCATTCGTTCAGGTAAACATAGTTAACTTTGTATTCGTTTTGTCCGGTTTCCAGTGTGACAACAAGTTCATTATCATCATTATTGGAAATAGAAAAATAGCCGACCATCTCCAACACAGGTTTATCAGAACGGGCATTGATAACTGTCAGCCTTCGTTCTACATTAAAATAGTCCGCTTGCTTTTGTACATTGTATCTCGCACGAGTGGATTCTCTGCACCCTGTAAAGGCAACCGCACAGCAAGCAAGTCCAGCCAGAACCGCAATCCATTTCTTTTTCATCAAATTTCTTCCTTTCCAACGCCGTTTAAAAGCCGCTTAACTGATATTTAAGTATGAAAAAAGCATCTCATTGAGATGCTTTTAAAAAAATTATCTAACAATATTTTAATCCTTCTGGTATTTTCTTCTTTTCTATTTTGAATCCATCTGTATTCATTCTTGATATATGGCATGCACGCTTGCAAGTGTTGCACCAAACATCACAATATCCCATATCATCCGAAATTGTTGTAACAGAAAAATCCGTTTCTTTGCTTCCACAATAAGGGCATTCACCAGGATTTTTACCAGACAAAATGTTTTTTAAATTTTGTAACCAACTCATGTTTTACACCCTCTTTTTTAAAATGTGGTAATAAAGGCTTTCAAGACGATAGGCTTGTTTCTCCATTTCTTGTAAATGCTCTTGTGCATATTTTTTACCATGCTTTTTCAATTGTTTTACATGGCATTTTTCGTGGATGATTGTTCGTATAAGTTGCTCTTCGTCAGTAAAGGCATTTGGAAACAAGTCGATTCGTCCAATGTCATCATAATCTGTTGAACCGTAAAATGGCATGGACAACATTTTTTCATCTCTTTGAATCTTGAACCTCAGACCGCTTGTTTCTACATTGTACTTTTTACAAACATTTAAAATCGCCTTTTTCTGCATTGGAATTTTCAATTCAGAAAATTCACCAATATTTTTATTCCGGCGATTCATGCTTTCTTTTATTATACCATCCTTACCGCCAGAAGTCAACCCACTTTTCTTCGCTGCATGCACGGCTTTTTGTGCTGTTGACCGATTGAATCCAAGAACCTGTTCCCGGAACCGGTCACGATCTTGTTCGGTTTGCCTGCAAAAGTCTTTCAGCTTTGCTTCATTGTTTTTCAGGTAACGTGCTGACCGGTCAAATTCTGCTTGTGCTGTCGCTCTGGTCGCTTCATCTGTGGCACTGTTCACGCTTTCCTGTGCAGTGATGCAACGCCGCTTCCAGGCTCGGACTCTTCGTTCCTGTGCTCGCTGCATCTGACTGACTTCATATTCTGTGTACAATTTTCCGTTGTACGAAATACAAGGTTCATCCAGCTTTTTCAGTTCCTCTTGCGTGTAATTCGGTGTGCTGAACCCTGGATAATAAGCATGCCAGTTGTGGTGGCAGTTCCAACCTTTGAACCCTTCGCCGCTGCCATAGCCGATTTCAGAGAGGGTAAAAACTCGCAGCCCGTCAATGATTTTTCCGGCATCTTTTCCGGTTATTGTAACAAGCTGCCCCTGCCATTTTGCATGGTCAGGTCTTGCACCGCTGTGTGCAGTGATTTCCATGAGATAACAGCCTGCATCTTCTGCTTGTCGTAAAGAAACCGCTGCCGCTGTCTGACTGACACCCGTCAACACACACCGCCGAACAGCAACATCCATGCGGTCTTTGTGTTTGGTTGGATAAACAACTTCTGCTCCTGTATCCGCTAAGGCTCGCAGAGCGTTCATGATTGCTTCCTGATAACTGAATGCCCCGGAGGACACCTGCATATATATCCGGTCACAGGTCTGAATAAATGTGGTCTGCGTCTGTGTTGCGGTCGTGCTGACCAGATTCTGCATCGTGCCAAGTGTCTTTTTGTATCCGGCTTCCAGCACCTGTCGGGTGCTGCTGTCCTGCCGGATGTCAATGGGCAATGCTCCGGCAGCTTCGTGCAGGCTGTTGTCAATGGCAACTGTCTGCACGCCGGCATCTTCAAACAACGCTTTGACCTGTGCTGTGCATGCATCTGTGCGGTCGGCAATCAGCTGCACAATGTCATCATACAATAAGCCGGCAGCCTGTAAGACTTCCAGCTGATGCTTCGATGCCTCCGAAACATACCCCATTTTCAGGATTCTGCGAATGACCGCTGACAAAATGTCATCCTCTAACTGCTGATATAGGGCGATAATGCGGTCAGCAGATGGTTCGTACTGCTGCCGCATTAAAATGCACCGCCGTCAAATAAACCGCCTGCGTCCTGCTGTTCGGGCAACATCTGCAACGCCTCTGCTTCCTCGCATCCAAAGTACCATGACAACAGCAGCTCCGGCTTCAAGACACGAGCCTGCACCATTTGCAGGCGGCGTTGAAATTCCTTGTCTGTGTCTTCCAGAACCCCATCACCGAACGTGCAGGATATCTCTGCCGGCTTTGTGTGGCGGTTTGCGTAATAATCCCGATAGTACTGAAATCCGTACAGCAATTGTTCCAGAGCGGCTTGCAAGTTGCCCTGAATGTCGCTCACTCGCACAAAGGAACGCTGCTTACTGCTTTTGATTTCTTCAGCAGTCTTTTCAACGTCTGAAACTTCGGAAAGCGTGCCGTAACTCAGACCAGCCGCCGATTCAATCCGCCGCAAAATCTGATTCAGGGCATTGAAATAGGAAGTGTCCCGAACCTCAGGAGAAAACGTGTTGAAAATGGTGTTACCCGTTCCGGTTTTCTCCAGACAGTGATACATCCGTTCCCGTCCTTTTGGCAGGATGGGCTGGTTTGTACCCGGATGGAAGCGGAATAAATCCTCGCTGGCATCAATCGCCCGTTCAGAAGATTCCAGTTCCCAGAGAATCCGTTCCCAGTGTACATCTGCGTCATGAATCAAATCCACAGCGTCCGCATAAGCAGACACCCCCAGCGGTGAAGTCGGGTCGATGTTGTTTGCTTCTGGCATCTGGAACATCGCAAACAGCGGCTGGGATACATCGTAGTATGTTTTTTGCGGCAACAGATTTGCCCATTGTGGCACTTCTGTCAAATCACATTCCAGCCCCAGCGTGCCAGGTGTAGGGGAGCGGAAGCACCGCTGCTGAATGGTGTGGGTGTGTATCCGTTCATCGAACTGGTGGAACTCCAAACGGGTGTAACATCGCTTTTCCAGCACCAGTTCTTCTGGGCAAATCACTGCCGTGCAGGCATCGTTTGTATAGCGAACTGGCAAATACTGATTTTGTGCCACAAAATCAATTTGCAGCCCGTTGTGATAATACGGCTTTAACAGCAGCCCACCGGATGCAATGCCGTAATCCAGCTTCTGCCGCAGCATTTGTTTGGTATGCTGTAGGGGCAGCTGCAATTCTGTGTCTTTCGTATCCAGTACAAATTCCGTCAATGCCAGCCGTTTCAGTTCTCGTGCAATCATCGCCGGCAGCCGGAGCGGCTTCACGCGTTCTTTTTGCCAGTTTGCACGGTTCTGGTATAGGTCCTCCCAGAGTTGCAAGGCGGTCTGCATATCACCGGACAATAAACAAGGCAGCCCGAAAGCTGCCGCAATTTCATTTGCTTGTATCATCGCATCACCTCCTCCGGATGGTTTTCAGCGTTCTTGTCATGGCAGTACGCACAAAGTACCGCATATCGTCCATGGCATGGTCATTTTCTTTAATGGGGCGGTCTTCTGTGGCGGATTCATCCCAGCGATACAACGAAAATTCCCGAATGATGTCTGTGCAGTTGTCGCAGATGTGCAGGTATTGCATTTGTAGCAAGCTGGACGTGTCCCGGATGCCGTTTAATACGCTGTTATCTGCCTGCCAGACCCGAAGCAGCCCGTGCCGCCGGATGCACTCGATGAAGGATGCAGCGGACGGGTCAACGATGACTGCCCGAACTTTGTCGGCAACGTCTCCAGCAAGCTGTTTCAACGCTGCGTAATGCTCTTCATCCGTTCGGGGGGTTTTGGTCTTTCGTCCGTCATAATAATATTCTCGCAGGCGGATTGCGTGTCCGTCTGGTTGCAAGTACCACAGCCCTGCACTGGTTGGGTTCAGCGTACCGTAGTCGCAGGAAATGTAATAATCACCGCCAGGCTGTAACTCAGGATGGTGGGTGACATGCACCGCCTTGTCAAACATCGGATAAATCAGCCCTTCTGCAACGCACCACAGCCCTTTGATATAGCGATTATAAAAGACTCCGGTATACAACCGTTCTGCATCTGCAATTTGCTCTGGCGACAGAATGGGGTTATCCTGCATCGTGAAATGTAAGTGCAACGCCTTTTTCTGACGGGTGTTGCAAATCCACTCTTTATAGAACCAATGTTCCGCCGATTCCGGATTGCAGTTGAACCAATATCGGGCTTCTGGCTCTGACAGCGTTCTTGCAACTGCCTGATCCACAAATGACTTCGGCATCAATGCCACTTCATCAAAAAGGACACCACTTAATGTGATGCCCTGTACCAGTGTATAACTGCTTTCGTCTTTACCGCCGAAGATGAAGAATGTATTGGTGTGGCTTCCGCTTCGGATGATAATTCGCTTATTTTCCCCACGGATGTATTGTAAAGAATAATAGTCGGTAATGTCCGGCATATTCAGCAGCGGCAGGATGATATTGCGTTCTGTGCTGCTGATGGTCTTTCCGCAGATGCCGAAATTTTTCCCGTCAAAAAATCGCATCGCCCAATGTACAAAGCCCAGAATCATAGAAACGGTTTTGCCGGAACGCACTGACCCGTCACAGATGATTGCTTTCCGATTTTTGAACTTGGTCAGATGTGCCCATTTCAGCACCAGTTTCTGCTTCGGCGAAAGTTTCGTAATTGGTTTCATCGTCTGCTCCTAATGTTTCATAAAGTTTGGATGTTTGGTCGTCTTGCAACTGATTGGATGCGGTCTGTTTGCCACGTTCTCGCAATTCAAAGTATAAGCGGATTGCCTGTAGATTTCCAGCTTTGATCTGTTTGCAGAGCGATTTCCAGACCATTGCAAGTTCTGCGTCCGCATACTGAGCAACCAGCTGATTCACCAGAGCAACAAAGTCCGGATTCCGCAGCCAGCGGTAGAGGGTGCGTGATGTTACACCGGCTTTTTCTGCAATATCCGATTTCGTGCCGGAAAAGTCCGGATTTGCTAACAGTTCTGCTGCAATCGCCATTCGTGCGTCAATTACGGTATTTTCTGAATTTGTGACATTTTGTGACATCCTCCTCCCTCCGTTTTTCAGGTATAAAAAATCCGGACGGGTATCGCACCATCCGGATTTCATTTTTCGATGTTACTATTATAGCACAGGTTGACATTTCAATTCAATTCAATTTTAGCAAATTCAACGCTTTTCTGTGCCAGTTATGAAACGTCCCAACAGAAATATGCATTGTTTCTGCGATTTTCTCCCAGCTAAAGCCCATGATGTACCGATACCGCATCAATACCCGTAAATCCGGCGGCAGTTCGGCGATTCCTTGTTCTACTCGCTGGACATCTTTCATCAGGTTCTCTTTTACTTGTTCATACCGGTTTGACAGTTCTTCCAACCGTTCCACGTACGTCTGTACCGCTGCGGTTGCCTCTCCCTTGCTCTTTGGCTCAAGGTTATAACAAACCGCCTTTGTGCTGCGTGCATCCGCTCGAAGTGTTTGCACCAGCGTTTCGATTTGATGCAGTTCTTTCCATTTTGCGTTGCATTGTTTCAGGTCTTCTTTTGTCATCCTCATTTCTCCTTTGTTTTCAGCTGGATTTTCATGAAGTCAATCTGATAATCCTGCTTGAAATGCTGCATTTGTTCCAGTGCGTCCGGTGCTTTACCAAAGATGGGCGGTATTTCAGCAATGGACTGTAGATTCTCAAATAGTCTGTTCAGCCGTTTCTGTTTCCATCCATAGTGCCATTCCAGCGTCACAAACACCATCGCCATCCCCTGATAAATTGCCATTTTGTGACTGTGTTCAACCTCGTGCTTGTTGTACAGGTTTTTCCGCTGTAAAGCTGGGTTCTTCATTTGGATTCCCTCATCTCTTTGTTTAGGATTTCCGCTGCTTTTTCGGCGTTTTCTCTTGTTTCAAAAGTCACCAAGCTAAGTGCATCGCAAAAAGAACTAGCGGTTATGTTTAAACTGCCTTGCTCGTGGTCAAAATAAACATAAAACTTTAATCTGTCATCTTTCCAATCCGGCACATAATCCGGACAGAGCATATCATGCAGCTGCTCCAGTCGTAACAGCAACCGCATTTTATCTGCGACTTGTTCGGCACGTTCCCTTGTTCGAAAAAAATTTCCGAAGTTTTTTCGTGCGATGTCGGTTCGGTGCTCTGTAAACATTTCACAAATCACTCTGCCAGATTGACTGATATAGAAATATTTCTCCCCAAACTTCCACTCTTCTTGTTTCTTTTGCATCTCTGCTTCTTTCTTCAGCTCTTCCAGCTTCCCAAAAAATTCCGCTTTCAGGGCTTCCATTTTCTTTTCGATGTCGTTCATTTTAATTCCTCCTTTTCCGCCTCCGTGATCTGCACGAACACGCCGGGAACATCCGCCCAGTACTTTTCCACTACTGCACTGTAGATCTGCTTGTCATCGCCCCAGTAGTGCAGTCTGGTCATGATGTCAAACAACGCCTTGCACAGGTTGTCCACATCCGGCTTGTTGGTATAGGGTTCGCCGTCCTGATGTTTGGCTTTGATCGGATAGCACCACTTCACAATGACTCGCACCGCACCATGATACGGCTGTTCAGGAATGTGCTTCATCAGGTGTGCTGCAAGCTTGGCTTCCGCCTCGCCGTTGTTCCGCTTGTAGAAGTGATGCACGCCGTGCTTGTCAACGGTGTGCCCCATCTGCTGATGCGTACTGGTTGGCGGTATCATCGGCATAAAAAAAGTCGTCATATTGTTTCCTCCGTTTCTGGTTTTTCAAGTCTGCGTTTGTCAATGTCAGACGACAAGGGTTACAAGAGTGCCGTGCATTCGCACTCTTGTTCCTTGTTGTCATTGACGGTCATACAGGGGACAAGGACAAATATATATATATATACACTGTTGTCCCTCATTTTGTCCCACCATTCTTTTCCATTTTTGACAGCTGAATGCTGTTATTTTCAATAATCAATTCTTCGCAATCTTTGACACGGCGGCGAACCGTTTTTTCACTAATGCCCAAATATTCCGCCATGTCATCCACCGTCACCGCACCATCCAAATTGCAGGCGTGAAATGCATTCAGTAGAGCCGCTTTCTTATCGGCTTTCTGTGCCGCATAGGTTTCCTTTGTCTTTTTGCCCCGTTTCTGATTTCCACGTTGATACGGATGCATCTCGCTTTCTGACTGCAAATCTTTCAGCACGCCAGTGGTATCTTCCACGTGTACCGGATACCGAAACCACAGATTCTTCGGCTCGAACTTCGGGAACTCTCGCAGCGTACCATCCAGCCGCCATGCCGTCCGCTGTCGTACCGTCCGTTTGATGGTTTCTATCTCGCTGAGAAACGCTTCATAGACGGCTGGCGGCAGATTGTCCTGACACAGCTTCAGGGCTTCTACATGGCTCAGCAGGGCATCCGGCGAGGCATCCGCCAACACTGCCGGAGCGTGCCGCCGCAGCTGCTCCACGCATGCATCACAAATCGCCGTGTTGGTTTCCTGCTTGCGGATGTCCTCGGACAGTTCCAGTTCTGTCAGGTCAAGCAGGGCATCGGGGTCACGGGCAAACACCCCCGAGCCGGATGCTCTATCCATGCTGCGTTTGCCGCCCTGAGCCCCCTTGCTGTGGTGGTGGCAATAAATCACCGCACACCCCAACTGCGTGCACACCTTGTCAAACTGGTTGCAGAAATGTGCCATCTGGTCAGCACTGTTTTCATCGCCCGTGATGACCTTGTAAATCGGGTCGATGATGACAGCAATGTACTGTTTTTTCTTGGCTCGCCGAATCAGTTTCGGGGCAAGCCTGTCCATCGGCTCGGTCACACCACGCAGATTCCAGATGTCAATGCTCTGGAGATTCGCCGCTGGCAGCTCCATTGCCTGATACACATCCCGAAACCGATGCAGGCAGCTGGCTCTGTCCAATTCCAGATTGACATACAGCACACGCCCCTTTGCACATTGCCAGCCCAGCCACTGCCTTCCTTCAGCAATCGCAATGGACATTTCAATGAGGGCGTAGGATTTGCCGGCTTTGGAAGGTCCTGCAATCAGCATTTTGTGTCCCTGCCGCAGCACGTTTTCAATGAGCGGCGGCGATAGTTCCGGCATGTTTTCCCACGCTTCCGCCATGCTTTCAAACTCTGGCAGGTCATCGGTGACACTGTCGATGTAGTCCTTCCACTCTGCCCACGAACCCAGCCCGATGTTGGTTGCAACTAAGAATTGCTTCTTTCCGTTTCGCATCACGCCCGGCATTCTGGATAGACGGGACGGATTCCGGTTCTGACGGTCGACTTTCAGCCCGTTCTTGTCGCAAACGTCATAGAGGAAATCCACTCGCTTCCGGTATTCCTCGTAGTTGGGGGCATCCACTCGTACAATGGCATGTAGGCTCTTGCCGCCGCTGTAAACCAAGCAGGCAATGGGCAGCTGCATTTCATGCAAGATACCGTTCTGCCGTTCGATGTCCAGCACATCGGATTCTACCAACGCAAACCGATATTCCGTGACATTTTCGTTCTTGCCGCCCTTGCCATCCAACGGGTTGAAGCGAATCCATGCCCCGGCTGCTTCCATGTAGTCCCCGAACACTGCCCCGATGTCCTCGCCGCACTGGCTCAGAGCCTCCAGCAGCTGCCCAGCGGTGCGGTCGCAGCAACCGGAGGTTGGCATATACTTGCCGTCTTTGTTCTTCCATGTTTCTGTGACATAGCCCACGAAATCATCTGCTTCAAACAGCGTTTCGATATATTGGGAAAGTTCCTGTGCTGGATTCCATGTTTCCGGCTCTGGAATGGGAATGTCCTGTGCTTCTTTTCGGCTGGTAACCACATAATCTTCCCCAATGGTGTCATCCCAGTTCAAGGCATGAGATTCTTTTTTGGAATACTGGGGGCGGTAGCCGTTTTCCAGTGCCAGATGCACAATCGTTCCGGCAGTGACGGGATGTTCGCAGCCTGCAAAGGTTCGCCATTTCTTTTCGCATTCGCCCTTGTGATAACGTGCAGCATCTCGCTGTGACCAGACGTCCCAAAGCGAACAGTCATAGCCGGCATCTTTCAACGCCATGCCCACGCCGCACCATTCCTGATAGGTTAAGGATGCAGGGTCGATGTAGTCCAGTAGTTCGTCTAAATTGTTATTTCTATCATCCATTTATCCATGCTTCACCCCTCCGGTATATATTCTGATGCGGTAATGCTGTTCGGGACACGCCAGCCATTTGCAGCGATGCGGTTAATCAGATTTTTTGCCGCATCGAATTTCCAGCCGCCGACGTGCTGAAACCCGTACTTTTCCAAGCAGCGAATTTGTTTTGGCGTTGCCAGTCCGCTTTGCTGCCGCTGAGCCACCGCACGCAGAATCTGTTCTGCTTTTCCGGCACTCTCCACAGCATCGGGATTGATACCCCGTTTTTCCAAGGCTTTTTTCTGCTGGTCGGTCGGGGGATTGGATTCCCACCCGAACGCCGGAACATAGCCGGACAAATCCTGCGACTGAATCGACAGTTCATATTGCAACGGGTCGACCAGTTTCGATTTTCGTTTTTTCATCGCTTCCAGCTTTTCGGCAAGTTTCGCTTCTCGGTCTGCGACTACGTCTTCGGATGCCCGATTCTCTGCTGCTTCGATGTCAATCGGGATGCCGACTTGCTCTTCCAGCAGCTGGGTCATCTTCTGCTGCACTTCTTCGTCCTCGCAAATCAGGCACGCCGGACGGCAGAGTTCATGCTTTTCGGTATTCCACAAAAAATCCAACAAGAGTAAGTGGTCTTTGCCCTCTGCCAACCGTGTGCCACGCCCGACCATCTGACAATACAGAGCACGCACTTTGGTTGACCGCAGCACGACCACGCAATCCACATCCGGACAGTCCCAGCCCTCTGTGAGCAGCATGCTGTTGCAAAGCACGTTGTACTTGCCATCCGCAAAGTCTTGCAAGATTTGTTCTCGGTCATCGGATTCGCCGTTGACCTCTGCCGCACGGAATCCATGCTGACAGAGCAAATCACGGAACTTTTGAGAGGTTTTAACCAGCGGCAGGAATACCACCGTTTTGCGGTCGGCACAGTGCTTTGCCATTTCGGCGGCGATTTGTTCCAGATAGGGGTCTAACGCCGTGGCAATCTCTCCGGGCTTGTAATCGCCGGCAGTTGTCCCGACCTGTGTAAAGTCAATCTGAATCGGGACGGTCAATGCCCGAATCGGGGTTAAGTATCCCTCTTGGATTGCCTGCGGCAGGGTGTATTCATACGCCAAGCTATCGAATACCTTGCCCAGATTTTGCTTGTCGCCACGGTCTGGCGTTGCCGTTACGCCCAGCACATGAGCACCGGAGAAGTGATTCAAAATCACCTGATAGCTGTCCGAAATGGCGTGGTGTGCTTCGTCAATGATAATCGTCTGGAAGTAATCGGCAGGGAACTGAGCAAGGCGTTTCTGCCGCATCAGGGTTTGCACGCTGCCCACAGTGACCCGATACCATTGCCCCAGACAGGTTTGTTCTGCCTTTTCTACGGCACATTTCAAGCCGCTGGTGCGTTCCAGCTTGTCCGCTGCCTGTTGCAGCAACTCGCCCCGATGTGCCAATATCAACACCCGATTGCCGCTGCGAACTTCGTCTTCGGTGATTTTTGCAAAGACGATGGTTTTGCCGCAGCCGGTGGGCAGAACCAGCAGCGTGCGGTTTCTGCCCTCGTCCCACTCCCGATGCACGGCGGTGCGTGCCGCCTGCTGATAGGGTCGCATTTGCATCTTGTATCACTCCTTAAAACTGACCTTTGTTCCAGCCGCCCTGCGGTGACTGCCACGGCTGCGTGTTGTTCGGCTGCGGTGCGGTGTAGGTCTGCTGTGGGGCACTCTGAGCAAGCTGCGGCTGGTCATAGGAGGGATACCACTTTTCAATCTGGTTTGCCTGTCCAACGCCGCCATCTTTTTTGTCATAATTGCGGATTTTCACGTGACAAATGCCGCTTTTTCCGTTGACTTCCTGCCAGTTCATCCGTGCAGCCTGTCCCTTTTGCTTCATGCCGATGCTGGCGAAAAATTCCGACAGCTTCCATTCCATCTTTGTGTGCAGGAACAAGTTTTCCTGCAAGAGCACGCTGCTGCCGTCCGGGCTGAATACCCGAAAGTGGAGAATTGCCTTGTTGCAAGGCGGAATTTTGTCAGAGCCGTTGTGTCTGGCACGGTCGAACTTCTCCACGGTGAAGCGATAATCGCCCTCCGGCAGCAAAATGAAGCTGCTTTCCTGCTGGATTTCATCCTCCCAGCCCAATTCGTGACCCTGTGCAGTTGTGTTATAGTTTTCCATGAAAAATACCTACCTTTCTAAATTTACCTTGATTGGTTTTGTTTGCTTGCATTAAAACGGGACGTTTCGGTTCTGCTGAATCATATCGAAGATGTTTTTCCACCACGGGATGCACCAGCCCTCTACGAAATCCTGCGGATACTGATTGACGGGCATATCTGCCGGAAAATAGCCCTTTTCCCCAACAACCTGTTGCAGTTCTTCGGGGGAAACGTGATTTGCTTCCATCAGCTGTGCAAGCTGCGGAAAGATGCCGTCCAACGAATCCGGCGTTGTAACAATCGGCGTTGCAGTTGCAAAATCCTGTTCGGTCGGCAGTCCGGCAGCCTGTGCCTGTTCCACAAGCTGTTGTGCTTTGGATACCGGTGCAGGGGCAGGGGGAGTAGCAAAGAGGGAAGCAATCGAAGCGTATTCCAGCGGCAGCATTTCGGGCAGCCCGAACCGATTCTTTGCATCCCACCATGCGGACTTTGTGGTATACATGACCCGATTGCAGGCGGTTGCCTTGTGTTTTTTTCCCTTGTCATCGGTTGCAATTACATGCGTCTGGAACGCCAGAAACAGGGTGATGTCCGACCACTCTTTTAATAGTGGTGCAATCTTGTTGGTCGTTTTGTTTCCCAGTTTCAATTCCCAGTGGTCATATTCTGCATCAACTTCCGGCAGAGAGGCTTTTCGGGTGATTGCATGGCAGAGCAAAGCGACATGGATGCCTGCCTGAATGAGTCGTTCGGTGCTGTCCAAAAACCGCCCGATTTCTTCGGCTTCATACTCCCAGCCCTTGCCGTAGCCGAAGCCCTCGATGCCGTTCACGTTATGTTTGCTGCACAGCTGTGCAATGGCAAGGCGTTCCGCCCAGTCGAATGTATCAATGATGACCGTCTGATACTGCCGCTGCACATGAGATTCCAGCACGAATTTCAATTCCTGCTGCAACATCTCCCAGCTGGTGGGCTTCGGCAGCCGCCGAACGTCCATTTTGGAGGTGCTGCCCTCGCAGTCAATAAAGACCGCTCCCGGCAGCTGTGCCGCCAGGGAAGTCTTGCCAACGCCTTCCTGTCCGTAGATGACCAGCTTTATGCCGGAGCCGGTCTGAATGCCGTTTGTTTCTTCAAAATTCATTTAAAATGCTCCTTTCGTCCATGTCTTCTGCATGGTTGGCGGTTTCGGCTGCTGTTCCTGATTGTTTACAGAATAGCCATCCTCAATAATGATGCTGCATTCCTCACCGGTAGAAACGCGTGTGGCGATTGCCTGCAAGCCCTCTTGCTCCAGCCATTGCCCGAATGCCTGTAACGTGCTGCTATCCATCTGTTCCAGCTTGTCCAGCAGCACAAAACCGCAGTCTGGATTCAGCTTGCGAACAATGGCAGTTGCCACACGCAATTGTTCCGAACCGCTCATGCTGTCCCATTGTTTGCCGTGATACTGTAACGCACCGTTTTCCACCGTCAGCCCTTCTAACGGCAGGTCAGCGGATTGCAGCAAGTCTTGCTTTTCTTGCCGGAGTGCGGAAATCTGTTCGGTCAATGCTTCGTAATCCTGCCGATAGGTCTTGGCTTCTTCTTCGGCGTGTTCCTTGTTCAGATTGTCCCGAATTTTCATGTTGATGGCATCTATTTCCGCAATGCTCTTTTCCAGTTCAGCGGTAGATTCGTCCTGCAAATCCTGTGCGGACATCTGTGCAATCCTTGCATTCTGTTCTGCCTGTTCCAGTCGTTTTTTGGCTGCGTCATAGGCTGCCTGTGCAGCAGTGAGTTCCTGTGCATACTGAACGGCATGCTCTCGCTTTCGCTGATTTTCGCCGTTTCGTGCCAGTATCGCTTGCTGTTTTGCAAGGAGTTCTGAGGCAGAAACAGGCGTATTGGGGACATTCTCCCAGCATTGCAACTCTGAAGCATATTTCTGCTTCTGGTCTGCGATTCTGCCGATGGCGGTTCTCTGGTTGTACAGGCGGCTTTCTTCTGCTTCCAGCTGTGCGAGTTGGTCGCCAATGCCAATGATTTGCAGCAGAATTGCCGCCTTTTCCTTGTCGGATGCATGCATAAACTTTGGCAAGTCCAGTGCTAACGCAGACAGGAACGAGTTTAGCAGCTGCTGTCCTGCCTTGTTCCCGTGTGGGTCGATGACTTTCAGGCTGCTGTTCTTGCCCTTTCGCTCCACAATCAGCCCGTTAGACAACTCTACATGCAAGATGGGGTCAGTGTATGCTCCATCCCTTGCCGCAGCAGTAGGCTTGTACTTGTCGCCGCCCAGTGCCCATGCAATCGCATCCAGTACGGAGGTTTTGCCCTGGTTGTTGTTGCCGCCGATGATGGTCAAACCGTTTGCAGACGGTTCCAGCTTCACCGCCTTGATTCGCTTAACATTTTCGATTTCCAGACTGTTGATTTTCACGCTCATTTTTCGTCCTCCCGATGTAGTTGTTCGTCTTCCCACTGGCTGTTATGTCGCCGCCATGCAACCCAGACCCAGAAGAGTGCCATTGCAATGCCGCCTAAAATCATTGTTTGCATGTTCTTTTGCCTCCTCTTTTATCCTTTTTCCTGCAGTGTTCGCAGGTTAAAAGCTGCTTGTCCTCTCGCTTCCTGCCGCATCGGGTGCAAAGCCCAGCGGCTTGCCATGCCTCTCTGACTGCTTTTTTCTTCGCCGACCGTTCTGCTTTCTGCTCGGACGTTAATGCAGCGTACCGAAAACGGTTGCTTGCATTCATCGCTTCACGGCATGCTTGGCAAGTAACAAGCCCGTCTACTGCTGGGGCGTTGTTGCATCGCACACAAATGTGGTGGGCTTTATACCAGTTGTAGCTTTCCAGCGTTTCCTGATTCTTCTTCAGCCGCCGTTCTTCTGGGGTCATCATTTTATCACCTCAATTTTTGGGCTGTAAACCTCGTCTCTGCAGCAGCTCAATGCAGCCAGGAACGTGGCTTTTTTGATGTCATCATCCAGCGTTTCCGTGATGCTGATAAACGCCGCCAGCAACATCTTAGCCGCATCTGCTCTGTTGAGCCCCATTGAATGAATGCGAACATCACGTTGATTCCAGTCTCCCTTTACAACGATTTTTCCCATCTTTTTGCTTCTCCTTTCTGTTCTTATTTCTGCAGACCGGGCACACATACCACCCGACAAACTGCCAGGATACGTTCCAATCCAGCCCGCACTGCTCACAGTACATGTATTTGAACCCGTTCCGATATTCAACTTTCCGGCTCATGCTCTGCCATCCGTTCTGGATGTTCTACGAACTCCGGATTCCGTTTGTAGAACTCCACAATCATCATCGTCAACGCTTCATAGACCGAACGGTCTGCCTGCTCCGTTGCAGGCACAACGCTTGCTTTCATCGGCTTTTCCATGCCATTTCCTCCTTACTTGTTCGCTGTTTCCAGCCGCTTGAATGTTGCACCAGCCATAAACGCCAGCATCAGATTGTAGTCTTCTTCGTTCATCAAAGACAAGCAATAAGCAATCAGTTCCAGTTCTTTCATAAAATCACATCCTTTCTAACAGGTTTGGTTTCCTGCTTCGGGAAATCTGACAGTAGCAAACCAATGTGATCAGCACAGTGCTGCTTGCCATCCAGCCCCAGATACAAAGGCACATCGCTGATGTGACAGTTCACACAACAGGGCTTTTGTTCGTCTTGATTCATGTTCTGTTCCTCCTGAAATTTTGTGGATGCTGCGGAATTGCACCGCACAGCAAAGCTGCTGGTCACTCTGACCCATCCCATGCAGCGGTGATTCGCTCACCGCAAAGCGTGTTAGTATAAAGCCAGCTTTACACTTCAAAGTGGATTTTAGCGGCATCTACAAGTGCGAGATATTCTCTTGCAAATTTGTTGTCTCCATGTGTTTCTTTTACCTTGTTCTCGAATTCTTCCAATGTACCACCAAAACATCCACAAGATACAGCAATATCCCCGTTTTTTGTTCTAAACATTGTTGTGCTGCGATTGCGAGAACCAAATCCTTTTAAGCAGATATAGTCAGCATCGCCAGACACCTGAGCATCGCCAGACACCTGAGCATCGCCAGACACTTGAGCATCGCCAAATACCCAAGCATCGTCAGACACCCAAGCATTACCATACACCCGAGCATCGTCATATACCCGAGCATCGTCAGACACCTGAGCATCGTCATATACCCAAGCATTACCATACACCCGAGCATCGTCATATACCCGAGCATCGTCATACACCCGAGCATTGCCAGACACCTGAGCATCGCCATATACCCAAGCATTGCCAAATACCCGAGCATCGTCATACACCCGAGCATTGCCAGACACCCAAGCATTGCCAAATACCCAAGCAGTGTCAACCTGTGACAGGTTTTCTTCTTTTTCTACGTATCCGCCAAGTTTTCCAGCCTTAACAGCTCCGAAGTTAATCAAAGATTTTATCCGGTACAGCTTTACTCCGTTCACATCAATGCTTTCGGTCGTCAATTCAAATTTTTTCATTTTCAAATGTTCCATTCAAAAATATTTTTTTACCCTTACGGGCAGTGGGTCGGGGTACGCTCCCGACGGGCGTTGTTAGTATCAGGCAAAGAATGAGGTATTGCCAATGACTGCGATGCTGCCACATCGCCCCCGTGTTGCCGATAGGTCAGCAGGGTCTTATTTGTTGTCCATCTCTTTGATTTTTATCGCTGTGAAAAATTCAGCGTGTATCTGTCTGATATTGATGTTCTCTTGCCCAAGAATTTTTTCGATTTTTTCTTTAAATTCTCTGCGTTCATCTACACATCGTTGAACTTCAACTTCATATTCTTCATGGTTGTCGAATGAAAAATCAAAACACGGAATCTCACTTGTTATCCAATTCCGCAAAGCTTCTCCACTTACGTGAATGTTCCATATTGTAACAAGGAAATTCTTGTTTTTAGCCGAATAATCGTCTACAAATTCGGACTTTGAAATGATTTCAATTTCAAAACGTTCATTTGAAAGTTTCATTTTTGTTCCCTTTCTCCCCGTATTGCCGATAGGTCAGCAGAAATACCATATCTATTCAAAATTATTTTTAAATAAAGCGAGTGAGAAAAATTATGATTTTTAGTGAAATATTTCCAATTATTAAATGAAATATTTCACATAATTCATGCCATAACCGATGTAATTCTTTCATGTCTTTTCTACCTTCATTCATGCCGGAACAGCTCGTTGACTGTCATATCCGAAAAGAATGTTTCCTGAATATGGATTGCTTCATCCAGTGAAAAACGCAATTCTCCATTCACCTTTTTGCACAGTGTATTATACTTCAATTTGATACAATCTTTTAAATTCAGTCTTGTAACGTGCCGTAAAATCATTTCAGCTTCCAGCCTTGGATAATATGCACTGCCGTCTATTTTCACGTTTATCACCTCTTTTTCTATATTTTGTGATTCCGGTTGACATCTTATAGAAGATATGGTATAATGAAAATTATGGAAGGGAGGTTAATAAAAATGGAATTTTTAAAAAATGTTGTAGATTACTTTGATAAGCATCCGGGATATGAATTGCTGATGTCTTTTGTTGCACTTGTCTTTTCAACTATCCCTTATATATGGGGAGCATTTAAAAAACGATTTCATTTAAAAGCGACACCGATTGCTTTTAAGATTTTTTCTTTTAATGAAGACCAAGACAAAAATTTAGCAATACAAATTGCAGTTACAAATCTTTCTGAAACACCTTGCACAATTACACAAGCCTTTTTAATTGTGGGCGATGAGGAAAAATATGTTTCTTCTGTATCTGAAAACATATTTTGCGTCAAAGCAAGAGGAAAACAAACTGCGGAATATTATTCTTTAGATTTGCCACAGAATCTTCCTCCACATCAAGGAATAAGCGGATGTTTCATTATACCGGATTTCAAAATAAACACTTGCGATTTAAAAAAAGCAAAATGCACATTGAAGTTAATATGTGGAAACAAAGCAAAAATGGTTCCAGTTGATTTTGAGGATCTTTATAATCCGCTGTTCTTATAGAACTGTCCCATCAATCACGGAACATATTGATGATATTGATAATAGAAAAAATTATCGCAATCAAAGCAATCAATCCTGCCATATTCTCACCCCCTTTCTGCTTTAATTTCAGCCCGGCTTTCAGTTTTCTCCTGCGGTTTACTTCCCGTTTAAGTTTTCTGCTGGTCTTGCCGATTTGGTTTACAACCAAATTTCGTTTCTTTGTTTTGGCTTTCGGTTACGCCACAACCCCTGCAGCCTTTTCCTCCAGCTTCATCTTGTACCACTCCAGATACCGTTTCCGCTGTTCGAAGTCTGGCACAGACACCAGCAGCCCGACATCCACCTTTTGCAAGGTTTCCATCATCTGAATTTGGGCATCTGACAAATATGGTCGAATGCTCTTTCCTTTTTCAATGCCGTTTGCCTGCCGGAACTGTTTCGCTGACATTCCGGTTACAATTCGGTTTATCATATCACACTCATTGCTGAAATGATACGGTTTCGGATGGTCGTGCAGCAGCTTGATGTTTTCCGTCAGTAGTGGAAATTCCTTTCTGGTCAGAACCAGCGTCCGGATGAATCGTTCCATTTCGTTGAAGCGGCGGATGTAGAGTTCTTTGAACTTCGCTGCCTTTTTGCCACGATAGCCCATCGCCAAAAACACGAAACCGTCACGGGTCATATAATAGCAGGGCTGTTTCTTCCCACGGTCATCCTTGTAAGTTGACTCCGCAAAATTGCGGAGCGAAAATTCTTCTGAACAGTCCAAATTGCGAATGGACTTCAAAACATCATCATGCCGCTTTTCAAAGAATTTTGCTACATAGCGGCTGTCTACCAGTGCAACATCATGACTGTCGGCAAATACACCGTAGTCATCCTTCGGGATAATTTCTTTCATTTTCATCTTCTCCTTTCTTTTCTACGCCAAGGATTTCATCAGCGGAGCAACCCGTACATTCTGCCATCGCCTTTACAATTTTCGCCGATGGTGGACGATATCCCCGTTCGATGTCGCTGATGGTCTGCTTTGTACAGCCAATCAGCTTTGCAAGTTCTGTTTGCGTTAGATTCTTTGCAGTTCTTGCAAGTTTGAAACTTTCGGATAAAACCAAAATTATCACCTTCTTTTCTTGCATAATATTGTTGACTTTTTTATCTGAACATGTTACAATTAAGCTGTAAAGCATGACTGTTTTCAAAAATAGCAATCAGAAACGCCAATCGCCATTGTACCAAGTCGATTTGTACCCGTTGTCTGTTCTGCCTGCTGCTCTGCTTGTCAGCCGTGCTTGTCTTAACTGTGATTTTATTATACAACGGAATTTCGTTGATGTCAATATAAAACAACTATTTTTCGTTGATTTCGTAACACTGCACAAAGTGAGAGGTGTATATTTATGTACAATGCACAATGTACAAAAGACCGCATAAAAAATATCTGCAAAGTAAAAAAAGTTAATATGGAACAAATGCTGGTAGATTGTTCTTTAGGAGTAAACGCAATTCGGCAAATAAATGACACTAAGGGAATGGCTTCCTTTAGTCTTGCTAAAATTGCTGATTACCTTGATTGTTCCGTTGATTATCTGCTTGGAAGGACGGATAGTCCAACAGTTAGCGGAAATTACATAAACGGTGACAACAATGTGCAAGCAATTCGAACCGGAAACGGAGATATGACCATTCATGCTGAAAAACAATTAAGCAAAGGAATCGACCCAACAACGGAAGAATTTATCAAAATTTTCTGTAACCTGGACTTTGATGATAAATTTGAAGTGATGCAGTTGTTAATGCAGAAAAGAGGAGAAAAGAAATGACTGTTTTCTTTATAGTTGTTTTTGTACTGGCTTTCATCACAGGCATATTGAAATATTTTGTAGAAGATTCAAATAAAAAGAAGCCTGTCATAACTACATCAAATCCTAAAAGAAGTTCTAAAAGTAAAAAATCTGATGATGAGTTTGAAACAGATTTGGTTGAAATGAGTGAACACAGTCCAACTTGTGCTGAATGTGCAAAATACCAGGGTCGTGTATATTCAGTAAGTGGAAAAAATAAAAAATTTCCAAAGCTTCCAGACAAAATTGCAAAGAATGGATGTGTACATGAAGGATGCCGTCATAGACTTTATCCATATTTTGATGGCTATTCTACGCCAACTTATCATGAAAATATAGTTGAATATAGCAACTCGCCTTTTGTAGATAATAGATCACCAGAAGAAATTGCAGAATATGAAAAAAACATAAAAGAAACAGCGGATAAAAAGAGAGATTCCAAGGAATATGAACTCATAAAACAAAAACTTCCGGATTGTGCACCAAAATCATTGAGTGGGTATCGCCGAATGAAAAACTCAAAATCTAAAAATTATCAGCTTTTAAAAGAAAAATGTGCTGATTGCGGAATAATCTTAAATGAAGAATAAAAAATCCCATCGAAGCGGTTGATGTACCTGCTCCGGTGGGATTTTTTCTTGCTTTTCATGTGAATGTATGGTACAATAAATAAAAAATCCGCCTTGCATTTTTTGCAGGGCGGTACAATTAAGGAGCGATTCATGAAAAGAGCAGTGTTTTATGGTCGTTATTCCAGCGACCGACAAACAGAACAGAGCATTGAGGGGCAGCGGCGTGTCTGCGAAGAGTTTGCAAAGGCAGAGCAAATTCAAATCGTGGGCGAATACATCGACCGGGCAACCTCCGGCACTTCTACAGAACATCGAGAGCAGTTTCAGAAAATGCTAAAGGATAGCAAGAACGGCGGCTGGGATTATGTGCTGGTTTACAAACTCGACCGATTCGCCCGTAGCCGCTATGATAGTGCCATCAGCAAGCAGCAGCTGAAAAAGAATGGCGTAAAGGTATTATCTGCGACTGAACGCATTACAGACAGCCCAGAGGGCATTTTGATTGAAGGCTTGCTGGAATCCATGGACGAATATTTCAGCCGGGAGCTTTCCCGAAAATGCAAGCGTGGCATTCGGGAAAGCATTATAAAGGGGCATAATTTCGGCGGTCGGGTCCTGTATGGCTATGACCGGAAAGACAAGCGATTTGTCGTCAACGAAGAGCAGGCGGTGAATGTACGGCGGATTTTCAAAAGCTATCTTTCCGGCTGTACGATTCAATCCATTGCAGACCAGCTGAATGCAGATGGATACCGGACGAACTATGGAAACGAATTTAAACGCTATACCGTTTCCGACATCCTTCACAATGACAAATATACAGGGATACACTACATAGACGGCATCGAAGAGCCGGAAACCTGTCCGGCAATCATCTCACAGACGACATTTGAACGGGTAAAGGAAAAGTTGAATCAGTCTGCCCATCGTTCCAGAGAACACACCACAGGGCATACTTACGCACTGTCAGGGCTGTTGCAGTGTGGTGTCTGCGGAAGATATGTCTGCGGTTCGTCTGTAGAACGAAAGTATTTCTATTATGCTTGCCGGAGCAGGGAGCATGCAGAAAACAGCGTACATATTCATGCAGACAAACTGGAGCAGGTGGTGATAGATGCCTTGCAAACCTTTTTCACAGAAGAGCAGGTTTCCACGCTTGCAGAACGACTGTACCAAATCTATACCACGGATATGGATGGAAAACCAGACCGCAGCAAACGGCTGAATGAGATTGAAAAACAGATACAAGGAACGGTGAACGCTCTGATTGCGTGTCCAAGTTCCAAGGCATTGCAAGAAAAATTGACTCAGCTGGAAGAACAAAAAGCAGAAATTGAAAAGATGCCAATTTTGCAGCCGCAGCTGAAAAAAGAGCATTTTGAAAATTATTTTCGTTGGCTGGCTCTTCGGCTGGAGCATATCGAAGACCGTCAGACGTTTTTTCACACTGTGATTCACAAAGTGCTTGTTTATCCAGAAAAAGCAGTTATCATCTTGAATATGACGGATGAAATGGCAGACCCACCAAAGAGAGAACAGGTTGAAGCATTTATGTCTAATGTAGGGGAAGTGTCCTTATATCCTTGCCCGAACTGCACCATCGTAAAACCAAGCCCCTCCAGATTCTGCGACATTTGTACCGCACCCCAACGGTCAAATGCTATCTCTTTGATATGGAATTTCTGCCCCAGCTCATCGATGAAGTTTTCGATAAAACCATAGTGGACAACATTGCCCTCCGTAGTTTTCAGATAGCCCTGCCGCTCCCACACATCGTAAGGAACATGATCACGCCTTACACGGAGAGGCAATGTTTCCTCAGGCAACCAGAAGTAAGGCATAACGTAGTAATGTTCATCTTCTTCCGTTGGCGGAAACACCAAAACAAATGCTGTAATATCCGTTGTGCTGGAAAGGTCAAGCCCACCATAGCAAACACGCCCGTCAAGCATCTCTTCATCAAAAGCGACCTTGCATTTGTCCCACTTTTCCATCGGCATCCAACGTACCGCCTGTTTTACCCATTGATTCAAACGCAGTTGCCGAAACGCATTTTCCTCACCGGGAGTTTCCTTTGCAGAATTACACGCAGCTACAACTTTATCCATTCCAATTGTCTTGTCGAGGGATGGATTTGCTTTTTTCCACACCTTCGGGTCCGTCCAGTCCTCGGATTCATCTGCACCATAGATAACCGGATAGAAAGTCGGATCGTGCTTTCTGCCTTCCAGAATGTCCTTTGCTTTTTGGTGAACTTCATAGCAGATGCTGTTGGTGTCCGTTCCGGCAGTGGTAATCAGGAAGTACAAAGGCTGCATTCTGGCATCACCGGAGCCTTTGGTCATAACATCAAACAGCTTTCGGTTCGGCTGTGTATGCAGTTCATCAAACACAACCCCGTGAATGTTGAAACCGTGCTTGGAGTAGGCTTCTGCCGAAAGCACCTGATAGAAACTGTTGGTCGGTGTGTATACAATTCTTTTTTGTGCAGTAAGTATCCGGACTCTTTTCATCAAAGCCGGACACATACGAACCATATCTGCGGCAACGTCAAAAACAATCGAGGCTTGCTGTCGGTCTGCGGCACAACCATAGACCTCCGCTCGCTGTTCTCCGTCACCACAAGTTAATAGCAGAGCGACGGCAGCTGCAAGCTCTGATTTGCCATTCTTCTTGGGAATTTCAATGTAAGCCGTGTTGAATTGCCGATAGCCGTTCGGTTTCAGAATGCCGAACAGGTCACGGATAATCTGCTCCTGCCAGTTCAGCAGTTCAAATTTCTTTCCTGCCCATGTGCCTTTGGTATGGCTGAGGCATTCAATAAAAGAAACAGCATAGTCCGCCACCTTTTTGTTATACTTGGAATTCTCCGCCATAAAGCGGGTTGGTTTAAATCTTGCCATTGTTCTCACCTCCAAACAAAAAAGACATGCCAAAAGCAAGTCTGTATCATTTATTTTAATGCCCTCATGTGGCAGTTTTGTAATCGAGATTCCATTCCCATTGTAACCATGTTACCATACAAATTCAATGATAGCAAGTCATAACGAAAAAATATACTGCACAAATATATGGCTCAAATTTTGTGTACTATATTTCTTCGGTACGAGCCACAGCCCCCTTGAATCAGGGGCTGTTTGGAAAGAGTGAGGAAGGTTTATCTTCCCGTCATACT
>JABLTS010000480.1_pt1 | contig 37501 bp, 24 predicted proteins | sample 7160081 | NCBI WGS metagenome assembly JABLTS01 (sample SAMN14651231, study PRJNA627086) | human gut metagenome | isolation source: feces | host: Homo sapiens | reverse complement strand
TTTTCTTGAAAAAATTAATAAAATTTGATATACTAATAGCAGTTGTGATGAACAAGAGGAGTAAATTATTTATTTATTAAAGAGAGCAAATGTTTGGTGTGAATTTGTATAAATAATAATTGAAGGTAGCTTGGGAGCATTTTTTCTGAAATTTAAGTAGGAAATTACGTATTACTGCGTTAAAGTATTAAGCTGCATATTATTTAGATGAATAATATGAATTAAGGTGGTACCGTGGACTTTAAAGTTCATCCTTTATAAGGATGAATTTTTTATTTTATGAAAGAAGGGATGAAAATGTTAGATAAAAAGTATGATTCACTAGTAAAAGAAGAAAAATGGTTAAATTATTGGAAAAAAAATAAAATATATGAATTTAAACCTGATTATAGAGAGGTGTATTCGATAGATACACCGCCACCAACGGTTAATGGAAAAATTCATATAGGGCATATTTTTTCCTATTCTCAAGCAGAAATGATTGCAAGATATAAAAGATTGAGAGGCTATAATGTATTTTATCCATTTGGTTTTGATGATAATGGTTTACCGAGTGAGAGATTAGTAGAAAAAGAGCAAAAAAAGAAAGCACATGAGATAGGTAGAGAAAGTTTTTCAAAGTTATGTTATGAAACTACTAACAAATATGAAGAAGAATTTCAAGACTTATTTTCTAAGCTTGGTGTAAGTACGGATTGGAGTATGTGTTATAAAACTGTAAGTTCGTCTACAATAAAAATAAGTCAAAATTCTTTTTTGGATTTAATAGAAAAAGGACATTGTTATCATAAAGAAAGTCCAGCATTATGGTGCAATGAATGTTTAACTTCTATTGCGCAAGCTGAATTAGAAACAAAAACAATCAGGACAACTTTTAATTATGTAAATTTTAAAACTGTAGAGGATAATGAAATATTTACAATTGCTACAACTAGACCAGAATTATTGCCAGCAATCGTTTGTGTATTTGTAAACCCTGATGATGATAAAAACAATCATTTGATTGGAAAAACTGCACATATTCCTGTAATTGATGTAAATGTTCCAATTATTGGTGATGAAAAAGTTGCAATCGATAAGGGAACCGGAATCGTAATGTGTTGTACTTTTGGTGATCAAACAGATATAGAATGGTGGAAAAAATATAATTTACCACTTAAATATATTTTTACAGATGATGGAAGAATAATGGATTCTGTACCAAATTATGGTGGTTTAAAAATAAAAGAAGCTAGAAAACAAATTGTAGATGATTTACAAGTTGGTGGATATATTGTTAAAATTGAGGAATTAGAGCATGAAGTACAAACACATGAAAGATGTGGTAGTGAAGTAGAATATACAGTAATGAAACAATGGTTTATTGATATAATGAGTCATAAAGAAGATTTCTTGAGAATTGGAAATGAAATTAATTGGTATCCAACACATATGCACAATAGATATGAAGAATGGGTTAACAATGTTGCATGGGATTGGTGTATATCAAGACAACGATATTTTGGAGTACCATTCCCAGTATGGTACTGCAAGGAATGTGGAGAACCTATTTTTGCATCAAAAGAACAATTACCAGTTAATCCGTTAACTGATACTCCATCAATTGAAAAATGTCATAAATGTGGTTGTAAAGAGTTTATACCTGAATCTGATGTTATGGATACATGGGCAACTTCTTCGGTTACTCCACTTATTAATATGAAATATGGTGAAAAAGATAATTATGAGTCTATTTTAAAGCCTATGAGTTTGCGTAGTAATGCATCTGAAATAATAAGAACTTGGGATTTTTACACTATTGTAAAAAGTTATTATCATTTTGGTATTAAACCTTGGGATAATGTTATGATTTCAGGATTTGTTATGGCAAATAAAGGTGAAAAAATAAGCAAAAGTAAGGGAAATTCAAAGGTTGAACCTTTAGATTTAATAAAACAATTTTCAGCAGACGTTGTAAGATATTGGGCTGCTTCTGGTAGATTGGGAACAGATATTACATTTAGTGAAGAGACTTTACTTCGTGGAAAAAAGTTAGTTAATAAAATATGGAATGTTTCTAAATTTGTTCAAATGCATTTGGAAGATTATCAGGATAAAGCTTTTGATGATTTTGAATATATTGATAAATGGATTTTGGGTAATTTTATTGATATGGAAAAAGAATATTTAAAATATTTAGATAATTATGAAATTGGTTTGGCTTTAAATATTTTAGAAAAGTTTTTCTGGAATTTTTGTGATAATTATATAGAAATAGTTAAACATAGGTTATATAGACCAGAAGAATTCGGTGAAAAAGCAAGATATTCTGGACAAAAAACTATTTATATATTACTTTATAAGTTATTACAAGATTTTAGTATTTTCTTCCCATTTATTACAGAAGAAATATATCAAGATATATATCATGATATGAAATCGATACACATTACTGAAATAAAATCTTTAAATTATTCCTTTGATGAAGAAATTGTTAATGGTAATTTAATGTGTGAAATAATAAGTATGGTAAGAGGTAAAAAATCAAGTAGTAATTTATCTTTAAAAACTATTGTAAAAAAATTAGAAATTGATTGTTCACCAAATCTAAAGAAAGCTATTGAAGAGGCAAATAAAGATTTTAAAGCTACACTTTTTATTAATGAACTGGTTATTAATAGTATTAAGGATGGTTACAAAATTAATGAAATTGATTTAGAATTGTAGAAATGGTTAATGCCTTTTTAATTTTGATAAGTTCTTTATTTGATAGTTTATATAAAATCAAATATTATTAGTACTCTAACACATAGAGTACTTTTTCTTATACTCCACTGTGAATTGTTATGAGGAAGACTCTCTTTAGGAGGCTTACTCATGCCCTGGAAGACTTATTTTATATAAGGCTGAAAGGGTAATAAATATATAAATATAATAAATTAACTAGATTTTTATTATAAAATTTGATAAAATAAAGAAGTAGGATGTGAAGTATATGTATTTAAAAGAAATAAAAGCATATGGATTTAAGTCTTTTGCAGATAAAACTTCGATTGAATTTGGTAAAAATATTAATGGTATAGTAGGACCTAATGGATCTGGAAAATCTAATATAGTAGATGCTGTAAGATGGGTACTAGGAGAACAATCTATGAAGAGTCTTAGAGGGGATAATTCATTAGATGTAATATTCTCTGGTAGTGATAGTAGAAGAGCTCTTAATAGTGCTTCAGTTACTTTAGTATTTGATAATACTGATAGGAGTCTTCCTATTGATTTTAATGAAGTATCAATAAAGAGAATGGCTTTTCGAACAGGAGAAAATGAATATTATATTAATAATGAAAGAGTAAGATTAAAAGATATAACTGAACTTTTAACTGATAGTGGTACTGCTAAAGAGAGTTTTAATATTATCAGTCAGGGTAAGATAGATGAAATATTATCTAATAAGCCAGAAGATCGAAGAATAATATTTGAAGAAGCAGCAGGAGTACTAAAATACAAGAGAAGAAAAGAAGAAGCAATTAGAAAATTAGATAAGACTAATCAGAATCTTAATAGGGTTAATGATATTATTAATGAATTAAATAGTAATATTATACCACTAGAAGAAGCTAGTAAGAAGGCTAAGAAATATATTGAATATAAAGATAGGTTATCTAATATTGAAGTAGCAGTTATTGCTAAAGAGATTAAAGACTTAAACTTTGAATATCAAGAAGGTAAGAAAAGAATAGAAGAGTTAGAAAATGAAATTACTAAGGTATCTACTGATAGTAGTACTTATGATATTGATATACTTAAATATAAAGATAAGTTAAAAGAAGTAAGAGATAATATTAATAAGAGTCAAGTATTATTAATAGATTTATCTAAGAAGGAAGAGAAGATTACTTCGGATATTAGATTATTACAAGAGAGAAATAAATATAGGGGTGAGGAATCTCTTATTAGTAATAATATTATTACTTTAAAAGAAGATATTCTTAGTATCAAGAATAAACTTACTAATTATAATAATGATATTGAAGTATTGGATAATAAGATTAGTAATATTAATAATAATATTAATGAATATAAAAGTAAGATAGATAATTTAATAGTTAGAAAGAATAATATTAATAATAATATTGTTAAGAATAATAGAGATATTGATAGTAGTACTTATAAAATTGATTACTTAGAGAATAATCTTAATAATAATTTATCTGTACCTAAACAGATTAAGAGTATTTTAGATAATCCTAAGTTTAATGGTATTCATAATGTTATATCTTCTTTAATTGAAGTACCTTCTAAATATAGTGTATGTATTAATACTGCTCTTGGAGGAGCATCTTCTTATTTAGTCGTTGATACTCCGAATATTGCTAAAGAGTTAATTTATTACTTAAAGAATAATAATTTAGGTAGGGCTACTTTTTATCCATTATCAGTTATTACTGGTAGATATATTGATGATAATACGATTAATAGTATTAGTAGTGAAGATGGTTATATAGGTATAGCAGCTGATTTAGTTAGTTATGATAATAAATATAGTAATATTATTAGTAATGTTTTAGGTAATATTATTGTAGTAGATTCTATTGAGATGGCTAATATTATTAGTAGTAAAATTAATAAGAGATATAAGATTGTTACTTTAGATGGACAAGTTATTAATGTGGGAGGCTCTTTAACTGGTGGTAGTCAGGTAAAGAGTGTTAGTTCAATATCTATTAAATATGAAATAGAAGAAGAAGAGAAGAAAAAAGATATTCTTAGTAGTAAGAATAAGGAATTACTTAGAGAAGTTGATAATATTGATAAAGAGATTAATTCTTTAAATAGTTCTTTATATAAATATAAAGAAGAGAGAGTTGAATATTTTAGTAAGAAAGAGGCTATTACTAGTGGTATTACTAGTAGTACTAATACATTAGAAGAGAAAGAGAAAGAACTTAGGGATTTGACTAATATATCTAATAATGAGAGTGAGGAAGATAATTTAATTAATTCTTTATATAGTGTTAAGGAAGAGATATCTAATTTGAGTAAGAATATTGCTTTACTTAAAGAAAGTGAGAATAAATATAATGATAGTATTAATGAGTTAGAGGAGACTAGAAGTCATAGTAATAGTCTTACTAGTAAGAAAGAGAGAGAACTTAATAATCTTAATATTATGACTAATAGGATTGATGTTAAGTTAGATAGTTTATTAGAGAATCTTACTAATGATTATAATATGACTTATGAGTTTGCTAATGAGAATTATAAGTTAGATATGGATATTGATACTGCTAAAAGGGAAGTACTTAAGTTAAAAGATAATATTAGTATTCTTGGTAATGTTAATTTGGATGCTCCTGAAGAGTATGAGAAGGCTAAAGAGAGATTTGATTTTTTAAATGGTCAGAAGGAAGATTTAGTTAATGCTGAGAATACTTTATATGATATTATTAAAGAGATGGATATGGTTATGAAAGATAAGTTCTTGGAGACTTTTGAGAAAGTTAAAGTTGAATTTAAGAATGTCTATAGAGAGTTATTTAAGGGTGGTAAGGCTGAGTTATCACTTACTGATCCCGATAATATATTAGAGACTGGTATTGAGATTAAGGCTGAACCTCCTGGTAAGAAACTACAGAGTATTAGTTTATTATCTGGTGGAGAGAAGACTTTTACTGCTATTTCTTTATTATTTGCTATACTAAATATTAGACCAGTACCTTTCTGTTTATTTGATGAGGTAGAGGCAGCACTAGATGATGCTAATGTTGAGGCTTTTGGTAAATACTTAGATAAGTATAGGGATAATACTCAGTTTATTATTATTACTCATAAGAAGAAGACGATGGAGTATGCGGATATTTTATATGGTATTACAATGGAAGAGTCTGGTGTTAGTAAGATTGTATCTGTTAAATTAGAAGATATTAAGAAAGATTAAGTTCTTTCTTTTTTTCACTATAAGCCTAACTTTGTTAGTCTTATTAGTGTTAGATTAAGCCTAAGCTTTAGTCTTAATCTAAGATATCTACATATTTATTATATATAAGAGGAGATTATTTGATGGTTGACTTACTTTGGTATGTATGTTATATTGAATTTGATAGGGGATTAGTATGAATGATATAGATAGAATTAAATTAGAAGTTATTAATAATAAACTTAAATATAATGAATTGTTAGAGTTATATATTAGATATTTAAAAGTTAGACAAAGTATGATGAGTAAGATTCCTAGTTATAGAAAAGATTATAAATATTATATTAATGATCGATTAGGAAACTGCTACGCATATGCTTTTAGATTTGATATGCCAGATTATTTTGATTATGCTTTTAAATATTTTGATAGTAATGGTTTTTATTTTGAACCTGGTTGTTTTAGTAATATATATGATATTAATACGGAAAGTACTTTATTAGAGGCTATTTATAGAGATTTAGATACTTTGAAAATAAAATATTGTGAAGACTTAGATAATGAATATTTATATAAAGTAGCTATATTTCAAGAACATAGTTATCTATATGATAGTGATGATATACCTGATTTTCATTTTAGTAGATTAAATAGTAATGGTTTATGGTCTTGTAAAAATGGAATTGGTGGTGGAATAGAAAAGGGAAATAGACCACTTGCAGGTTTTAGTTATAAGTTAATTAAAATATTAGATATTAATAAATAAAAAATATTAAGAAATTTATGTTTTTTGGTTGACAAGTATATGGCTTTGTACTACAATTAATAGGCTAAAGGTTTTTAGTAGAAAGAAAGGGTGGTTATAAATGAAATTTAATAATAAATATTATGATATAAAAAGAAGATTAATAGCATTTGCTATGGCTAGTTATTTAGGGGTTACTTCAGCAGCATTAACTTCATGTGGTATTAATGATACTGGTAGTTCTTTAGATGATGGTTATTATAATGTTATGGAAAGAGATAGCAATATGAAAAAATATATTGCTAGTGGATGGTTTTGTGATGTTTGGACAGAAAACTATGATAATGAAAAAATTAATGGAGCTAAATTTCAATTATTTGATAGTAATGGAACATTAATTAATGAATGGGTTAGTTCGGATACACCATTTAGGATAACAGGATTGGATACTGGTAAATATACTTTAATAGAAAATCCTCCAGAAGGATATATTACCGCTAATAACAATTATAAATATGAAATAGAAGTTGGTAATAATGATTATTCTGTTTTAGCAATTAAACATGTTGCTATTGATAAATATTTTGGAGAAAATATAAATAATGTTCTTTCTTCTGGTAAAGAAGAAGATATAACTGATGAATACTTTGTTTTAAGACTTAGAGATAGTTATATAAATAGAATGAATGATAAAGATTATTTAAAGTATGAGAATGGTAATAATTTGGTAGTAGATGAGCTTCCTAAATATGTTATTTTAAAAGGTACTAGTAAGAAAGGTAGTTTGAATGCTGTTTCAGAAGGTTCAGTAATATATAATTTTGAAGATGTTACTTCTTTTAAAGATAGTGAATTTTCTTTAACTGATATTTCACTTACATGTAATTTAGATGGTAGTTATCAAACAATTGTTTATTCTTCTTTTCTTGGATTAAAGGGAAGTATATATAATATGAGTCTTTATATGATGCCATTGAAAGATTTGACTAATGATCAAATTAATGAATTATTTGATGAAAATGTTAATAATCAAGAAATAATGGATTTCTTGAAAGAAAATGGTTATAGTAGAACTACTAATAAGATTAGAGTATTAAAAAAGAATTAATTAGGTACTATATAGTTTGATAGGTAAGGTGTTATGACTTATATATGATGGACATAATGATGTTTCATTTCTAGACTAAGAGGCTGGAAATGACATGAAAATACCTTGGATTTTCATGAAAGGTATAGTAATTTTAGTTAATTTATGATAGAATTATATTGATGAGGTGTAATTATGAATAATAAACAAAATAATAAAATAACAAGTAGAGATGTAGATTTTGCTAAGTGGTATACTGATATAGTAAGTGCTGCTCATCTAGCGGCTTATTCTAATACTAAAGGTTGTACAGTATTTGAACCAAATGGTTATGCTATATGGGAGCAAATGCAGAAAATATTAGATAAAAAATTTAAAGAAACAGGACATGTTAATGTCTATATGCCTTTATTAATACCAGAGAATTTACTTAAGAAAGAAGGAGAGCTAGTTGAAGGCTTTGCTCCAGAAGTAGCATGGGTTACTAGAGGTGGAAGTAAAGAATTAGAAGAACGTTTATGTATTAGACCAACTTCAGAGACATTATTTTCAGATTACTATAGAACAGTAGTAAGTTCTTATCGTGATTTACCAAAATTATATAATCAGTGGTGTAGTGTATTAAGATGGGAAAAAGAAACAAGACCATTCTTAAGAAGTCGTGAATTCTTATGGCAAGAAGGACATACTATTCATGAAACAAGTAAAGAAGCAGAAGCAGAGACATTAAATATGTTAAATATATATAATAATTTCTTTCATGATTATTTAGCTATACCTAGTATTGTAGGAAGAAAAACAGAAAAAGAGAAGTTTGCTGGTGCTGAATATACTTATACCGTAGAATCACTTATGTATAATGGTATCGCACTGCAGTCTGCGACTAGTCATTACTTTGGACAAAAGTTTTCTAAAGCTTATGATATCAAATTCACTAGTAGAGAAAATAAACTAGAATATCCATATCAAACTTCATGGGGAGCTACTACTAGAATGATAGGAGCCCTTATAATGGTACATTCTGATGATTATGGTTTAGTATTACCACCTAAGATAGCTCCTAAAAAAGTAGTTATTATTCCAATAGGAAATGACTTAGAAGTAGTTAGTTTAGCTAATGATTATCTTGATAAATTAAAGAAAGAAGGAATTGAAGCCTATATTGATAATAGTGATAAGAGTCCAGGATTTAAATTTGCTGAAGCTGAAGTAAATGGTATTCCTGTTAGAATAGAAATAGGTAAGAGAGATTTAGAAAATAATATGATTACTTTAGTAAGAAGAGATACTAGAGAGAAAAGAGAGGTATTTACTAATACCGATATTATTCATGATGTTAAGTTGTTACTTGAAGATATTCAAAGAGATATGTATGATAGAGCCTTAAGAAGAAGAGAAGAAATGACTTATACATGTACCGATATAGAAGAATTTAAAGATATAATAAATAACCATCCAGGCTTTATTAAAGCTATGTGGTGTGGAAACGCTGAGTGCGAAGCCAAGATTAAAGAGATAAGAGGATGCAAATCTAGATGTATTCCATTTAATGAAGAAAATGTAGATGATAAATGTATTGTCTGTGGTAAACCTGCTAAAGATGTAGTTATTTGGGGTATTCAGTATTAAAAATTATCATATAAATAATTAATAAAGGTATATTTTATTAATAAAATAATTATAATTGATATAATCTAAAAAGTAAGAGTTAAATTGAATTTGCTTTAGTTTACCCTTACTTTTATCTTTTTTAAATAATTAGGATAGTTTGTGTTTACTTTTATATTGGTTTTTAGTATAATTAAATTATGTTAAAAGTAGGTGAATATGTGTGGGAGAACATATTAGAGATGTTTTAAACGAAGTAGTAGATAATAATAATTTAAAGTTAATTACTGAAAGACTTAGTTTTGAAGAGAGAGATTACTTGGTAAATCATGTGGATGTTTTTTATGATTTTCTTGGAGAAAAGATGAACAACGTTGATGAACTTTTGCTTTTTTCTAGTTTGTATACATTAAATGAGGCAATGAGTTTATTAGACAATATAGAAACCTATACTTCTTATAAAAAATTAGCAATTATTTTAAAATTGCCGACTGATGAACTAAAAATAAAATATTTGGATAAACTTTCGGACGAGGAAAAAATAGTTGTTATTAATGGTTTAAATGATGAGAAGTTAAAAATACAATGTCTTGATAAGATAAACGATGATTTCTGTAAAGCTTATATTATTGAAGGATTGAGTAATGATAAACTAAAAATACAATGTCTTGATAAGATAAACGATGATGTACAAAAAGCAATTATTATTAAAAAATTGAGTGATGATAAATTAAAAATACAATGTCTTGATAAGATAAACGATGATGTACAAAAAGCAATTGTTATTAAAGATTTGAGTGATGATAAATTAAAAATACAATATCTTGATAAGGTAAGTGAAGATTCATATAAAATAGATATTATTAGTAGCTTTAAATCAGAGGACTTAATATTATCTGGACTTGAAAAAATAGGAGAACCTAAAATCGAACAATTTAAAAGAATTAAAAACTGTTGTAATATAAGTTTACATACACAATTATCTTTGATGAATTTATATAATAAAAATATTAATAGAATTATACATGATGAAGGAATTTGCAACAAATTTATTGCTTTATTTAATAGTTCAACTGCAAGTTTAAATAAGACTTATATTGATTCAGTGTTAGAAACTATTCTTTCAAAAGAATTTTCTCAAAATAAGAGTGATGTATGGGAAGTGTTTTCTAGAATAAAAGGGATGAGTGAGAGAGGAGAAGTAGAGAATATTACTCAAGAGTTATTTGATATTCTTAAATATTCTCAAAATACAAAAAATTTAGTAGGTAGAGAGTTAGGACAATTTATTACTGATTTTAAAAATGATAAAAACTTTCTTACAAATTTTATTATTGAACTGATTGATAAAAATCCACAAATCAGGCAAAATGCTTTAGACAGATTAAAAAAAGTTACTAGCCAATATATCAATTTACAGATGGAAGACTATAAGATAGGTAGAAAATCTCAAATATTTGCTGATAATTTACTAAAAATAAATAGAAAAGTAGAGAGAAATTACCTTTTAAAATATATAACTGAACACTATGATACTAATGCATTGAATAGTTTAATTGGTAGGTTTTATCCTGAGAAATTATCTTTGGATTACTTTTCAAATGGAATAACTTTAAAAGATGTGCTAGAATGGAAAACAAAAGATCCTAAAAATGCACCAAAAGAAATAAAGTTATGTTTTAAAGAACTTAATAAAATTTTGATACAGTTATATGAAGAGCATTATGATGAAATGCTTAATATGTTAAAAGCACCGGAAAGTGAAATAAAATATGATGAGAAACTTGAAATTAATAATTCTGTTGTTCTTTCAACTATGTTGTCAGAGTGTGATTTAGAAGAATTTTTTGAACTATGTTCTTCAGAAAATAGTGAAAAATATAAAATAATTATGGATTTGATAGAAAAATATCATTTAATTGGTTTGGGTGATAATTTTAATAGTTTATTATCAGACACTGATATAGCAGAATTTGATTTAAAAAAATTTGTTGATAACATTTTAGAAATTGCCGATACTTTAGAAAAAAGAAAAAAAGAGGTAAACTTAATAGATATTTTAAATGTCAGTGATAATCTGAATAAAAATTTGGCTAACTTACTTGGCAAAGACAACTTAAGGCTTCTAGTGACAAATCCAGGCCCTAACCCTGCTTTAATGACTAAAGCTGAACGTTTAATTCAAATACCAGAATATATTAAAGCTATGTATGAAAGAAGAAAAATAAATGTTCCAGCATTAAATGAAGAAATTTCTTTAAATGATGGTAAAAAAATATCTATTAACATTGGTAATTTAACTAATCCAATTAATTTAACATATGGTGAACGTACTGGTGCGTGTATGCGTATTGGTGGAGTTGGAAGTAAATTGTTTGATTTTTGTATTAAAAATAATGCGGGTTTTCATATTAATTTTTCTTCAAATGAAGGAAAGTTTGCCAGTAGAGTGAGTGGCTTTAGGGTTGGAAATACGGTGTTTTTAAATGAACTACGAAATAGTGTATTAGATGAATATACTGATGAAGATATACGTTTAGCTTGCCAAAAGGCTGCAAATAAAATGATTGAATTATCAAAAGATAGTGAGAGTCCAATTGAAAATGTAGTTATAGCTAATCAATATATTTTTGGTGATTCAATACCATCAGTACATTTTAATGTTGAATTTTCAAAAGATGGAACAAAAGCGCCCGGTTATTTTGATGTAAATCCAGATAATTGTGTACTTGTAGCTACTTCTAATAACGATAATGCTAGAGAATATGTTCCTTTTAAAGATACAGAGATGCCCGAATACTTAGTGTTAAGGGATAAAGTTAAGTATATTAGTAATTCTACTGAAATTAATGCTGCAATTAGTAAGGTGAAAATGGTTAATAATATACTTCAAGATGAGGATTATAATGATGTAGTAGATGAAACTACTGAATATGCTTATGCTTATGTTGGAGAAGACTTTTATGTTGCTGTAGACAAATTAGGGAATGTTAAAACATATATTATGCCTAATACTAAAGATAAAGAAAGAGCTAAAATTGAAATGGAAGAAGCACTAAATAGATTGAAAGGCCAAGTAAAAAGCATACAAATGGAGCAGAATAATATGATTACTAATAATTTTTTAGAAGATTCTCCTTCGTATGGTGATAGAGGTGGACGTGGTAGCAGAGGACAAATTACTTTCTTACTTTTAATGTCAATAAGTTTTATCTTATCCATAATAACAATTATTTTTGGAATAGTAAGTTATAAGTAATAATATATAATAATTTTGATTATTATTTTAAGTGTTTGATATAAAATCATTTACAAAAAAAAAGTTATTTGTTATAATATATAAGTGTGAAAGGATTGATTACTATGGAAATAGCATTACTTATTGTATCAATATTATTAATCGCAGTAGTTTTACTTCAAAGTGGTAAGGCTGAGTCTGCATCGCAAATAATTCAGGGTGGAACATCTGATTTGTTTGCAAATAGAAAAGAAAGAGGATTTGAACTATTTGTTACAAGAATAACATATATTTTAGGTTTTACTTTCTTTGTATTATGTTTAATAATATCATTATAAGACTTAAAATATAATTTTAAGTCTTTTTGAGTATAAAGAGGAGGTTAGCATGAATATGAAAGATATAATTATAGATAAATTAAAAGAGAATACATCACTTACTATTATGGAAATTAATGATTTACTAGGACTAACTAGTATAGAAGAATATCAAAGTTTAGAGAATGCTTTAGATAGTTTAGTTAGTGATGGTATACTATATTATAGTGAGAAAAAAAAGAAATATCTATTACTAGAAAATAGTCATTTAGTTAAAGGTAATTTAATACTTAATGATAAAGGTTTTGGTTTTATAAATATCGGTAAAGATAGTAAAGATGTATATGTTAGTAGAGATAATATAAATGGAGCAATAGATGGTGATTTAGTATTATTTGAATATTTAAATAAAGATATGAATAGACCTGAAGGTAAGATAATTAAAGTTATTAAAAGAAACTATGATCCTTTAGTAGGAGAAGTAATAAAAATAGATAATGATTATTTTGTTAAACCTGATAAAAAGGGAACTAATATATACATACCAAGAGACAATTTAAATGGAGCAGTAGAAGGACATAAAGTAGTCGTAGAACCATTAAAAGATGGTAAAAGAGTTGGTAAGATTATTAAGATTATTGGACATAAGAATGATGTAGGAGTAGATATATTATCATTTGTTTATGAATATAATTTTAGTCCATCATTTCCTGATGAAGTAATAGAAGAACTAGATAGTATTCCTTCTTATTTAACCGAAGAAGAAATAAATAAAGAACTATCTTCTGGTAGAAGAGATATTAGAGATAGAGAAATATTTACAATAGATGGATCTGATACTAAAGATATTGACGATGCTATATCATTATCAATGACTGAGGATGGCAAATATTTATTAGGAGTCCATATAGCGGATGTTTCATATTATGTAAAAGAAGGAACTAAATTAGATGATGAAGCATATTTTAGAGGTACTAGTGTTTATTTAGTAGATAGAGTACTTCCAATGCTTCCTCATAAGTTATCTAATGGTATATGTTCATTAAATGAAAATGAAGATAGATTTGCATTTAGTTGTGAGATGGTTATTGATAATAAAGGTAATATTACTCACTATGATATCTTTAAATCTATTATTCGAAGTAGAAAGAAAATGACTTATGAAGAAGTAAATAAGTTACTTGAAGAAAATAATCCTAGCGAAGATTATAAGCCTTTTGAGAAGACTCTTAGATTAATGGAAGAATTATCTAAGATACTTAGAAAGAAAATGATCTCTCGTGGATATATAGAATTCGAAAGTACTGAGGCTAAAATTAAAGTAGATGAAAATTGTCATCCAATAGATATAGAGGCTAGAGTACAAAGAACAGGTGAAGAGTTAATAGAGAACTTTATGATCGCAGCGAATGAAACCGTAGCAAGTTCAATCTATTACAAGAATTTACCTGGTATATATAGAGTACATGATAAACCAGATGAAAAAAGATTAGGAGAATTTATGAAGTTCTTATCACTTCATGGATATGTAGTAAATGGAAAGAGTAAGATAGAGTCTCCTAAAGATTTACAAAACATACTAAAACAATTAGAAGAAGTACCAGAAGTTAGAGTACTTCATGATATGGCTATTCGTAGTCAAGCTAAGGCAGTATACTCTGATGTTAATATAGGACACTTTGGTCTAGGTAGTAAGTGTTATAGTCACTTTACTTCACCAATAAGAAGATATCCTGATTTAATATTACATAGATTATTAAAAGATTATAACTATAATTATAGTGATAAAATAATAAGTGAAAGAAAAGAAGAACTTCCAATAGAGAGTGAACATTGTTCAATTAGAGAACAAGATGCACAGAACTGTGAAAGAGATGTCGACAAAATGAAGAAAGCAGAATATATGGCTGATCATATTGGAGAAATATATGAAGGTATTATATCAGGAGTACAAGAATTTGGTATCTTTGTCGAACTAGAAAATACCGTTGAAGGACTTATTAAGGCTGAAAATATTAAAGGAGACTACTATGTATATGATAGTGATATGATGGCTTTAATAGGTAAGAAAACAAAGAAGAAATATGCTTTTGGAGATAAGATAACAATTAGAGTAGTAAGAGCAGATAAAGATAAATCAGAGATAGATTTTGAAGTATATGACGAAAAAGAAAAACAAATAAATAATAAGAAAAAGCAAAAATAGGGAGGGTTTTAAATGGAAAGCAGTATTATTACAATACTTAGTAAAGAAAAGAATAAAATGATGAAGCTAGAAGAAATAACTAAAGAGTTAAAAGTACAAGATACTACTAAATTACTTGCAGTAATAAAAAATCTTGAAGAGACAGGTATTATCTTTCGTGATAAAAAAGGAAGATATACCCTAATTACCAATACCAATTTAAAAAGAGGTCTAATCAAGATAACCAAAAAGAAAGGGCCAATCGTTATTTTTGAAGATAAGACAGAAGCAGTAGTAACATATAAAGATCATAAAACATTAGAAAATAACGATATCGTTTTAGTAGATATAAGTAATAATATTGCTAAAGTAGTAAAAATAATTAGAAGAGAACATCATAATTTTATAGCAGAAGTAATAAAAGATGAACATGGATATAAAGCAGTATCTAATGGTTATGAAAGTATCATATTAGATGAAATATATCCACTAGGAACAAAACTATTAATAGATGGAAAAACATTAGAAGTAAAAGAAGTACTAGGACATAAAGATGATGTTGGAACCAAAGAAAAAGAAGTATTAGCAGAATATAACTTTCCTATCAGTTTTAATGAAGAGTATTTAAAAGAAGTTAATTCCATAGAAAAGTCATTAAGTGAAGAAGCAATAGATATGGAAAAAAGAAATGGTTTAAAAGATCAAAGAAGTATCACTTCCGTAACAATAGATGGTGATGATACTAAAGATTTTGATGATGCTGTTGCCTTCCATAATAATACCGTTTATGTTCAAATAGCGGATCCTAATAGATATATCAAAGATAATAGTGCCATGTGGGATGAAACATTAAGAAGAGCCATATCAACATATTTTCCTGGTTGCTGCAATCCAATGATGCATGAAATATTATCTAACGGTATATGTTCCTTAGTACCAGGAGAAGATCGCTATGCTATATCTATGAGTATAAAAATAGATGATAGTGGTAAAGTATTAAATTATAAAATAAATGAAGCAGTAATAAATAATCGTAAGCGTATGACTTATACTGAGGTAAATAAATATCTAGAAGAAAACACCATACCTAATGGTTATGAAAATTATACTGAGTTATTAGATAATTTATATAAGACCGCTATGAAAGTAAAAAGAAAAATGATAAATGAAGGCTTTCTAGAATTTACATCTGATGAAGTAAAATTCTTCTTTGAAAGTAGTAAATTAATAGATATTAGAGAAAGGCATCAAGGAAAAGCCGAAGAATTAATAGAATTTTTAATGTTACTTCATAACATGTGTATGACTGATTATTTCTTAAAAAATAAACTTCCATTCATATCAAGATTTCATGATAGTCCAAATACTGATAAATTAAATACATGGATGGGATTATTAAAGAAAAAAGGATATCGAGTATATAGTGATAAAAAGAAGAGTTTTACAACAGAAGATATAAAAAAAATTCAAAAATTATATACTGATTCTAAAGAAAAAATAATCTTTGATAAGATGGCTATTATGAGTCAAGCCAAAGCTAAGTATTCAGCTTATGATATCGGTCATTATGCTTTAGGCATGGGGGCATATTCTACTAGTACATCACCAATAAGAAGACTATCAGATACTATTAATCAAAGAATATTTAAAGATTCACTTCATTATGGCGTAGATTATGCTAGAAAGAAATGGTCTAGTATTACACCATATATTGCTAAATTAGCAACTGATGCTGAATTAAGAGCAGTAAAAGCCGAACATAGATTAGATGATATAAGAAAAGCTGAGTTTATGAAACAATATGAAAAACAAGATTTTGAAGTTATAGTATCGGATATTAAAGAAAACTTTATTATAGTATTATATCCAGAAAGAATGGTATATGGTAAATTATTCTATAATAGTAGATATTTCCATTTAGGTAAAGATGGTTATTCTATTATGGGACATAATGGAGAAAAGATTATGATAGGAGATATCTTTAATGCTAGATTAACTAAAGTAAATATTCTAAATGGAGAAGTAGTATTCTCTAAAGGTATTAGTGAAATAAATGAAATTAATCATACTGAAAATAATAGAAAGAGAAAAGTAAGAAGAAAATAGTATATCCTTTGAAGCCCTTTGGTCTTCAAAGGTAAAAGGAAGCCTAGATAGTCTTCCTTTTAAACAATATGGCTGTAGTGAAAAATCTTTCAGTAGAGATATGAGGTATATATGAAAAGAAGAAGAAAAGTAAATAAAAAGAAAGTAATATTATTTATATTAATAATAATTATTTTAGTTATAGGAAGTATCTTTATAGTTAGTAAATTATTTGATAAAGAAGTAGTACCTTCAGATAATATTAAAGATAAAGATAATGATAAAGAATATAGTATTAACATGCTTATGGTAGGAGATCTCTTAGTACATGATAGATTATATAATGCTATGAAAACTAGTGATGGCTATGATTTTAAACCAGCCCTAACATATATAAAAGATATCGTTAAAGATTATGATGTAGCCTACTATAACCAAGAGACAATACTAGGAGGATCAGAAATAGGTTTATCAAGTTATCCAGCCTTTAATTCACCATATGAAGTAGGAGATGCCATGATAGATGCAGGCTTTAATTTAGTTAGTTTAGCCACTAATCATACACTTGATAGAGGAGAAAAAGCAATTACTAATTCAGTTAATTATTGGAACTCTAAGTCAGATGTTTTAGCAGTAGGTAGTTATTTAAGTAATGAAGATAGAGATAAAATAAATATTAAAGAAAAGAATAATATTACTTATACAATGCTTAATTATACTTATGGTACTAATGGTATTAAAGTACCTACTGGTAAAGATTATTTAGTAAATGTATGGCCTTGTACTGGAAACAATCCTAGTACAGATACTAAATATCAAGAATATAAAAACAAAGTAAAAGAAGATATAAATAGAGTAAGAGATAAAGTAGATTTACTTATAGTAGCAATGCACTGGGGAGTAGAATATACCCATACTCCAACTAGTTATCAAATAGATATGGCTAACTTTTTAGAGAAGCAAGGAGTAGATATTATAATAGGAACTCATCCTCATGTAGTAATGCCTGTTACTTATATAAATGATACTTTAGTAATATATTCACTTGGTAATTTCCTTTCAGCTCAAGAAACTAATATTGATTATAATACTACAGTAGGATTACTTAGTACAGTAAAAATAACAAAACATATTGATAAAAATAATAATACAAGTATAAAATTAAGTAATCAAACTAATGAACTAATATATACATACTCTAAGAATAATAAAGATTATAAAGTAATACCATTTTCTAATCCAGATATAAAAACATATCTTAGTGATTATGAAAGAGTATATAATAAGTATGCTAGTGTTATTAAGAATATGGATAATACCATAGAAGTAAATAGTATAAATTAAAATATTGTTAAAATATAAAAAGTAAGATATAATATATATAGAAAAAGGTGATTACTATGGAAATACTAAATAGAAAAGCAAGATATGATTATGAGATTGAAGATACCTATGAAGCAGGAATAGTACTTACAGGTACTGAAATAAAATCAATTAGAGAAGGCAAAGTAAATATTAAAGATAGTTATGCTATAATAAGAAATAATGAAATATATTTACTTAATACTCATATATCTACTTATAAAGAAGGAAATATATTTAATCATGAAGAAGATAGAACAAGAAAACTATTGCTTCATAAAAAAGAAATATTAAAATTAAGAGATAAATTAGAAGTAGAAGGTTATACTTTAGTACCCCTTAAAATATATTTCGTTAAAAATAAAGCTAAAGTTTTAATCGGAGTAGCTAAAGGTAAAAAGAATTATAATAAAAAAGAAACTATTAAAGAGAGAGATATCAAAAGAGAAATGGAAAGAAACTTTAAATATAGATAATGGATAATGTTATAGAAAAAACTAAAAACTTAATAGAAGTTTTTGAAGAAAGTGATTTAATAAAAAATCTAGATCACTATAAAAAAATAGTATTAGATAATCAAGAATTACTAGAACTTATTAATAAATATAATACTAGTAATGATAACTATGAAAAAGTATCTCTAAAAGTAAAAATTAATAGTTATAAAGAATATAAAGAATATATGAAATATTATAATGAATTATTCTATTATGTAATGGATATTAATAAAAGATTTAAGAAGTATACTGATGTAAGGGGTTGTCATAAATGAGAGTAATAAGTGGATATTTAAAGGGTAGAAATATTTTAGGATATAATATTCCAGGTACTAGACCAACGATGGATAGAGTAAAAGAATCAATGTTTGCTAGTATCCAAAATTATATAGATAATTCTACTGTATTAGATTTATTTTGTGGTACTGGTAGTCTTGGAATAGAAGCATTATCCATGGGAAGTAACAAATGTTACTTCGTAGATAATGGTAAAGAAATATTAAAATATCTTAATAAAAATATAGATAACTTAAATATCAAAGATAAAAGTATAGTAATAAATAAAGATTATAAAGATGCTTTATTATATTTTAAAAATAATAATATTAAATTTAATATCATATTAATGGATGCACCTTATAAATTAGAAGTAGCAGAAGAAATAATTAATCTAGTTAATAAATATGATTTATTATATAATAATGGTATATTAGTATTAGAATATAGTACTGATAAATTAAAAGATAATTATGATAATTTAACATTAATAAAGAATAAAAAATATAATGACAAATATGTAAATATTTATCACAAAGTAATTGACTAAGAAATTATTTTATGGTAAGATTATATTATAAATAGAGGAGGATTAAAATGATGAAAAAATTAAATAGAAAAGGATTTACTTTAATAGAGTTACTAGCAGTTATTGTAATACTTGCTATTATCGTTGTAGTTACTGTACCTACAATATTATCATCAATTGATGATGCTAGATTATCTACAATTAACTCATTATCTAAAGAAGTTGCTACTTGGTATGATGAGAGTGTTGTTAAAGATGAAATGGCATTTGGTACTAACTATACATCTATATTAAATGGCGCAAAACCTACTGCTACATGGCAATGCTTAAGTGCTGTAAAAGGAACTGGAACAGATGCTAAATCTTTAGATGTACTATATGGTTTAACTTCAACTGATATCAAATTAGATGGTACAGCTTATAGTGGTTCTGGTGATCCAACAAGTGCTAACTGTTCATCAATTAGATTAAATGGTTCTGGTCATGCTGAAGTTCTATTAGTGGGTGCTACTGGTGGTAAATTTGGTTCTAAATATTCATTTAGTACTGATGCAAATGGTAAAAAATTAGCTAGTTAATAATTAAAGAGGAGAAATCCTCTTTTTTTTATATACTTATGCTTATATATAATATATATGGTTGATATCTTGTTATTAGACTTTAGGCTAATAACAACAATCTAAGACCTTGGCTTAGAGTGAAAGGTAGAAATAAGTCTTTTTCTTTTACTAAAAATATAGTATAATATTATAGAAAGAGGTAGATAGAATGAATTTAATAATAGGAAGTCATGTATCATATAATAATAAAAGTCAGTTACTTGGAAGCGTTAAAGAAGCACTAAGTTATAAGTCAAATACTTTTATGTTTTATACAGGAGCCCCACAAAATACTAATAGAAGTGTTATTGAAGATTCTCTTACAATGGAAGCATATAAATTAATGAAAGAAAATAATATTGCTTTAGAAAAAGTAATAGTACACGCTCCTTATATAGTTAATTTAGCTAATTTTAATAATTTTGATTTTTCAGTATCATTTCTTATAAACGAAGTAGAAAGATGTAGTACTTTAGGTATTAAGTATTTAGTATTACATCCAGGATCAGCAGTTAATTGTTCTAGAGAAGAAGCTATTAATAATATAAGTAAAGGATTAAATTTAATATTAGATAATGATTATGATGTAACTATCTTACTAGAAACAATGGCAGGTAAAGGTAATGAGATGGGTAAGACATTTGAAGAATTAAAAGCTATTATTGATAAAATTAAATATCAAGATAAGATTGGAGTGTGTATAGATACTTGTCACTTAAATGATGCTGGTTATGATATGAGTAAGTTTGATATGGTACTTGATGATTTTGATAAAGTAATTGGTATTAATAAGATAGGATGCATTCATGTTAATGATAGTAAGAATGAGATAGGTAGTCATAAAGATAGACATGAAAATATTGGCTTTGGTACTATTGGTTTTGATAATTTGATTAAGATTATTTATAATGAAAGATTAGATGGAATACCTAGAATATTAGAAACACCATATGTTACTAAAGAAGATAATAGTAAAGATAAAGTATATCCTCCATATAAATATGAAATAGAAATGATAAGAACTAAAAAGTTTGATAGTAATTTAATAACTAAAATAAGAGAAGGTTAGCCTTCTCTTATATTTTGTGTAAACATATCTATTTTATCTTTAAATTTTATATATAAGTTTTCTATTTTATTATAAGTAAGTGGTTTTACTTTGAATTTTATTTCATTTAAGATATCTTTAGGATTACCATAGATAATAGTTTTATAATCTTTTTTTATGTAGTTATATATTAGTTCTATTTCTTCTTTGTCTAAAGATATACCTTGTTTTTCAGCATAATAAGTAATATCACTTTTTTTTAATCTGTTTACATATTCACTAATTAAATAAATATTCATAAATTCCCCTAATTAACTATATGTATAATTGGGATAAATATGATATAATAATAAATGGATGGTTGATAAAATGATAAAGTTAATAAAGAAACCTATAAATAAATCTAAGAAGAAAAAGGTTAATAAGAAATTAGTTATAAAGAAAAATAGTAGGCCTCTAAATAAAGTTAAAAAAGATGAGAGAAATCTTACTGAGGTTATTGATAAAAGATATGGTGGACTTATTTTTGTAGTTGTTATACTATATACTATTATATTAGGTAGAGTATTTTATCTACAGATAATTAAAGAGAATGATTATAAAGAGAGCCTTGCTATGGCTACTGAAAAGACAGTAGAAAGTACTAGTGCTCCAAGAGGTAGAATATATGATCGGAATTATAATTTACTTGTAGATAATGAAGGTGTTAAGACAATATATTATAAGAAACAAAATGGAATAACTAATAAAGAAGAAATAGAACTTGCCTATACAGTAGCGGATAATATAAATTTAGACTATTCTAAAGTTAATGAAAATAGATTAAAAACCTTCTACTACAAAGGACATTATAAAGAATGTAAAAAGAAGGTTACTGATAAAGAGTGGGAAGAATATAATAAAAGAAAACTAAATGATAAAGATATAGAAAAACTTATATATGAAAGATTAGATGAAGAAATAAGTACCTATGATGAAAGAGATAAAAAAGCAGCTTATATATATTATTTAATGAATAAAGGATATTCATATGCAGAAAAAGTAATTAAAAATAAAGATGTTAGTGAAGAAGAATATGCTTATATAAGTGAAAATATTGATAACTTAAAAGGTTTTAATACTAAGTTAGATTGGGAGAGAGTATATTTATATGGAGATACTTTTAAGAGTATTTTAGGTAGTGTATCTTCAAATAATCAAGGTATACCTTCAGAATTAGCAGAAATCTATTTAAAGAAAGGTTATTCATTAGATGATAGAGTAGGAATATCTTACTTAGAATATCAGTATGAAGATTATTTAAAGGGAACTAAAGCTAAGTATAGATTATTATCTGATAATAGTTATGAATTAGTAAGTGAAGGTAAAAGAGGTAATGATATTGTTCTTACTATTGATATTAATTTACAAAAGCATTTAGAAGATGTTTTATCTAATGAGGTATATAATGCTAAAGGAGAAGCAGGTACTACTTATTATAATAGATCATTTGCTGTAGTAGCAGATCCTAATACGGGAGAGATACTTGCTATGGGTGGTAAACAAGTACTTGATAAAGATGGTTCTAAGGTAATAGTGGATTATACTCCTGGTATTGTAACATTACCGGTAACTCCTGGATCAGTAGTTAAAGGGGCTTCAATGATGGTTGGATATAAATATGGAGCTATTGATATTGGTAGTCATCAGTATGATGAATGTCTTAAGATAAAAGATACGCCTTTAAAATGTTCTTGGAGGACAATGGGTGATATTGATGATATATATGCTTTAGCATTTTCTTCAAATGTATATCAGTATAAGATTGCTATTAGTGTAGGTAAAGGAAAATATGAATATGATAAGGGATTATCATTAGATGAAGAAGCTTTTAAGAAGTATCGTGATATGTATGCTGAATTTGGTCTTGGTAAAAAGACAGGTATTGATTTGCCAGTAGAAAGTTTAGGATATATGGGTACTAGTAAATTACCTGGTCATTTACTTGACTTTTCGATAGGACAATATGATACTTATACACCAATACAATTATCACAATATATTAATACTATTGCCAATGGTGGTAAGAGATTAAAACCATATTTATTAAAAGAAGTATATAAAGCAAGTGATAATGGTGATAAGTTTGGTTCACTTATATATAAAGCTGAAACTAAGGTAATGGGAACTTTATCAGTAGAAGATAAATATATTAACAGAGTAAGAGAAGGATTTAGTGCGGTTGTTCAAAGAGGATTAGGATATGGTTATATGGGTTATTATACTAATTCTGCTGGTAAAACAGGTACTAGTCAAAGTTTTATTGATACAGATGGAGATAATAAAGTAGATACGGAAACTATTACTTCTTCATTTGTAGGATATTCTCCTAGTGACAATCCTAGAATGAGTATAGTAGTGGTATCACCGGATGTTGGTATTCCAGATGTAGCACAGTCAGGAGTTACTAAAAGAATATCAGCACAGATTGTTAATAAATATTTTGAACTTAATCAGTAGAAGGATAGTTATGGATAAGAGAAGAGAACTATTTAGAAAACATTATGAACATTATGATATAAGTGAAACCGCTATTGAGAGAAAGTATTATCATTCTCTTAGAGTTATGGATCTTTCTATACTTATCAGTAGATATTTAGGCTTAGATGATAAAGATATAACTCTTGCTAGTATTATTGGGTTATTACATGATTATGCTAGGTTTGAACAATGGACTAAGTATAAAACTTATAGTGATAAGGATTCTATTGATCATGGTGATTTAGCAGTTAAAAGATTATTTGAGAATAAAGAGATTGTAGATTATGATCTAGATATTAATGACTATGATACTGTATATACCGCTATTAAATATCATAATAAGATTGCTATTCCTTATTCATTAGGTAATAGAAGTAAATTATTTTGTAAGATTATAAGAGATGCTGATAAGTTAGATATATTTTATTTAAGAACTAATAAGAGTTTAGTTAAAGAAGGTGGAAATATATCTTTAAAAATAGAAGAGGATTTCTTTAATGAACAGAGTATTAATAAAATGGATGTTATGAGTTATAATGATGAGATTATATCTGTACTTGCTATGATCTATGATTTAAATTTTGATTATAGTTATGAGTATTTAGATAAATCACAACTTATATGGAAAATGTATTCTGTACTAGAAGATAAGAAAAGATTTGAGAAATATTTTGACTATATTGATAAATATATAAAAAGAAGAATGGGTTAAGATGTTTAATATCTTTTTTTCCATTTCAACCATAAACAAGTTTATGTTTTCCATGGTATGAGCAAGCCTTGTTGTCTTGCTCATAAAGTTTATGTGGTTATATAGAAAAGAACTTGTACTACTATTCATTTAGAATATTTGGGATATGATTTTATATTATTATCTTAAGTGACAGAGTTCTTTTCTTTCTTTTAGGTATTCACCGTGAATATAATAGATATGGCTGATATTCATTTCTAGACTATAGGCTAGAAATGACATGAAATGACCTTGGCATTTCATGGAAGGAAGAGAATAAATAATCTTTACTTTAATTGTTATATTTGATATAATTAGTAAGAAATGAGGCGTATTATGAAAGTTAAATATACATTATTACATAAAGATAAAGATACTAAGGCTAGATATGGAACATTAGAGACTAACTATGGTAAGTTTGAGACTCCAATGTTTATGCCAGTAGGTACTCAGGCTACGGTTAAGACTCTTGATCCAGAAGAAATTAAAGAGATAGGAGCAGGTGTTATATTATCTAATACTTATCATTTATGGCTTAGACCAGGAGAAGATATTGTTGCTAAAGCAGGAGGACTTCATAAGTTTATGAATTATGATGGCCCTATTCTTACTGATTGTGGTGGTTTTCAGGTATTTAGTTTGGCTAAACCTAAAGATATTAGTGAAGAGGGAGTAGTATTTAAGAGTCATATTAATGGAGAGAAATTATTCTTAACACCTGAGAAGAGTATTGAAATTCAAAATAAATTAGATAGTGATATTGCTATGAGTTTTGATGAATGTCCTCCATATCCTGTAACTCATGAATATATGAAGAATAGTGTTGAGAGAACTATTAGATGGGCTAAGAGAGGGAAGGCTGTTTTTAATAATCCTAATCAAAGTTTATTTGGTATTGTACAGGGAGGAGAATTTGAAGATTTAAGAGAATGGTCTTGTAAAGAGACGGTTAAATTAGGTTTTGATGGTTATTCTATTGGTGGTACTTCAGTAGGAGAAGATAAACCGACGATGTATAAGATGATTGAATATGGTATTAAATATTTACCAGAAGATAAACCTAGATATTTAATGGGAGTAGGAGAACCTACTGATTTATTTGAAGGGGTAGAAAGAGGAGTAGATATGTTTGATTGTGTACTTCCTACTCGTCTTGCTAGACATGGTCATGCTTTTACTAGAAATGGTAAGATTAATTTAAGAAATGCTAAGTATAAAGAAGATTTTACTCCAGTAGATGAAAGTTGTGACTGCAAATGCTGTAAGAATTATACTAAGGCTTATATTAGACATCTTTTAGTAGCAGATGAGACTCTAGGTCAAAGACTTTTATCTATTCATAATTTAAGATTTTTAATTAGAATTATGGAAAAGATAAGAGAAGCTATTAAAGAAGATAGATTCTTAGAATTAAAAGAAGAATTTTATAATAATTATAAAAAGAAATAATATACTTATTAGAGGTGAAGGGTAAGATGAAGAAAATATTAAAGATTAATGGAATGAATTATTTGGTGTTAATATTTTTTGAGATGGTATTTGCTCTCATCTCTTTTGATATTTATTCTAAGGGTGAAGTACTTAGTATACTTATATATTCTTTATTTGTTTCTTTTGTTATGACTATTTTAATGACTATATGGAATGAGAAGGTAAATAGAATATTTGGTTATATTATTTATTTTATTTTTTGTTTTTGGTTTGCTTTAGAGACGATATTTAAGGCTTTCTTACAGACTTTCTTTTCTTTAGATTGTTTTAAGTTATCTGATCAGGCTATGGGGTTTGCAGGAGAGACTATTAAGGTTATTGTTAGTAATATCCACTATTTGGTATTGTTCTTTTTACCTTTTATTTTACTTATTATTTTTAGAAGAAAACTAGATTTTGATATAAAGGGTAATAAGAAGTATTTATTTGGTTATATTATTCTTATTCCTTTATCTTTCTTATCTTATAGACTATATATTAATAGTACTAAGAATAGTAGTGATATTTCTTTATATGATTTATATTATAATACAAATAATATTCCTCTTAGTATTCAGAAGATGGGAGCATTATCTAGTACAGGGTTAGATATATATAGAAATATATTTGGGTTTGATGATAAGGTAATTGAAGTTAACTATGAAGAGAATGATGATAATGAAGAATTATTTGTTTATGATAAGAATATTCTTGATTTGGATTTAGATAGTGATAAATTAAATAAGGATATTAAGAAATATATTGAAGATAATCCTGGTACTAGTAAGAATAAATATAGTGGGATGTTTGAAAATAAGAATCTTATTTTTGTAGTAGCGGAATCTTATAGTGAGATTGGGGTAGATGAAGAGAGAACTCCTACTTTATATAGGCTTATTCATAATGGGTTTACTTTTGATAATTTTTATGTACCATATTACTTATCTACAATAGGAGGAGAATTTCAATCATTAACAGGATTATATCCTAATTACTCAACTCTTACAAAGTGGAAGAGTGGGGAGAATAGTTTTCCTTATGGACTAGCTACTGTATTTAAAGAAAAAGGATATAATACTTATGCTTATCACGCCCATGATGGTTATTTTCAAAATAGATACAAATATCTTAAAGCCTTAGGTTTTGATAATTTTAAAGCCTGCAACATGGGATTAAACATAAACTGTAATGTGTGGCCAGAAAGTGATATAGAAATGATTAAAGCTACTACTAATGATTACATAAATAGTGATAAACCATTTATGACTTATTATATGACTGTATCAGGACATTTAGATTATACTAAAGAAAGTAATAGTATTGTAAGTAAGAATTGGGACTTAGTAAAAAACTTAGATTATAGTGATAAGGCAAAATCATATCTTGCTACTCAAATAGAATTAGATAGAGCAATGGAATCACTATTAAAAGAACTAGAAAATAAAGGTATTTTAGAGGATACTGTAATTGTCTTACTCGCAGATCATTATCCATATGGATTATCACTAGAAGAAATTAATGAATTATCTAGTTATAAGAGAGATGAGTTATTTGAGATTAATCATAATTCTCTTGTGATATATAATAGTGCAATGAAGAATGTTAATATTAGTAAGACTGGTATGCCTATTGATGTTTTACCTACGATATATAATTTATTTGATATTAGATATGATTCTAGATTATTCGCAGGCTCTGATCTTTTATCTAATAGTGAGGGTATGGTTATTTTAGATAATTTATCTTGGATTACTGATAGGGGTAGATATAATAGTCTTAATGGTAAATATAGTGGGGATATTGATAGTGATTATATTAGTAATATTAATAATATTATTCAGAATAAGATTATTTTTAGTAGGAATATGATTACTTATGATGGTTATAGATATATTAAAGAGAAATAGTTTCTCTTTTTATTTTTAACAAAATTATTAAAATTTATTGTACAATCACATAAATTATAGTAAAATTATACTAGAAGAGGTAATAGATATGAATATAACTAAATTTATAAAAAAAATAACTATGTCTACAATGTCTGATGAAAAGGCTCTAGAAATACTAGTTAAAAATCAATATAATTTAGAATCATTAGGAGATACTGATACTATAACAGAATTAATAAATAAAGCTGTAAGAAAAGATTTTAAGAGAGTAGTAAGTATTCTATTTTATTCTCGCTCCAGTACAATGAATAATTTAATACTTCAACTTAAAAGAGATCCAAAAGTAATGTTATATGCTGTAAAACAAGATCCTAACAATTTAAACTTTGCTGATGATAAAGTACTAACAGAAGAAATAATAAAGGCGGCTCTTGATGCAGGATATAAATTTAGTGATTTATCATCTGTTCAACTTCGCCGTAATGAATTTGCAATGTTGCATGCAGTAAAACAAGATCCTAATAATTTAAATTATGTTTCGGATTTGATATTGACAGATGAAATGATAGATATAGCCTTATCAACTGGAAATTATGTTTTTGATGCTAAAGAAGCAAGTGGCAAATTAAAACAAAATTCAAAAGTAATGTTGGATGCTGTAAAACAAGATCCTAATAATTTAAATTATGCTCTAGCTGAGGCTCTAACAGATGAAATGATAGATATAGCCTTATCGTCTGAAAAGTATATTTTTGATGGTAAAGTAGCAAGCTATGCATTAAGATGTAATTCAAGAGTAATGCTGTATGCTATAAAACAGGATCCTAATAGTTTAAATTATGTTCCAAAAGAAGCACTAACAGATGAAATTATAGATATAGCTTTGTCAACTGGAAATTATGTTTTTGATGATAAAGAAGCATCCTATAAATTAAAACAAAATCCAAAAGTGATGATGTATGCAGTGAAACAAGAACCTAATAACTTAAATTATGTTTCAGATTTTATATTAACTGATGCAATGATAGATATAGCCTTATCAACTGGAAATTATGTTTTTGATGCTAAAGAAGCAGCCTATAAATTAAAACAAAATCCAAAAGTAATGATGTATGCAGTAAAACAAGATCCTAATAATTTAAATTATGTTTCGGATTTTATATTAACAGATGAAATTATAAAAGCAGCTTATGACAATGGATTTTGGGATTTGAAAAATAATAATAAAAATAATGAAGCAATTCCTATTATAATAGCAAAATTAAGGAAAATGATTGAATTAAAACATTATCAAAATAAAAATACTGATAAGATGATTGAACATATAAAGAAAAGATTTTTTGATTTAACTGAAGATAAAATAGCTGAACTTTATAGTTTGTATAAAAGATCAGAATTAACTAATTCTGAAGAAGCTTATAAATTAAGAGATCAAATTATTGATGGTGCATTAGAACAAGATGATCCTTTAGAAGTATTTGCAAAAATAGAAAAAATCTTTGAAAAAAATAATCTTCCATTATTTGCTAAAATTTATAAATGTTTTGAGACACTATATCCAAATTTTAATAAATCGACATTTAATTTTGATAAAAATAGTAGAATTTCACCTGACTTATTAAATGCAAATCCATTAGAAAAAAGAATGGCCTATTTAAGAAGAAATAGTTCTGATAGAGATATTAGAATGCAAATGGTATTTAATGATTTATTAAGAATATCAATTAGTTCTGCTGATAGATCACTAATAGATTATATGAATAATATTAAAGTAGGAAATGATTTATATTTAGATATAGTATCGTGTAAAAGAACTTTTGAATCATTAACTTTTGAAGAAAAGAATATATTAGATGTTTTTTCTTCCCATTTAGAGGTATTACAAGAAAATAAAACTCAAAGTAAAAACATGACACTTGATAATTTATCATTACCAGATAAGATTAGAGTTTTAAGTAAAGAATTTTCTCCAACAGATAGACATAGTTTACCTGATAGAATAATTAGAAGTTTTGCTTACTATGCTGGATTTGATTCTTTTGAAAGTTTAAATAATTATATTATAGATTCTTATAAAAAAGCCGAAAGATTAGGAAAAAGTAATGCAATTAAAAGGCAAACATTTTCATTTGAAGATGGGGATCTTTTAAGATGCATAGGCAATATAGATGCATTTGAAGCATCATTAGATATTGGAAATGTTTGTAAAGAGTTTTTGGGCCCTCTTAAGGGAACAAGTGATTCTGATGTGACACCATTAGATATAGACTTTTCATTAATAAACACAGCAAATGGTATGAAAAGAACAATATATAGTTGCATAAGTGGAACTTCAACTGGTTTTGGTTTTGGCAATATTTATCTTGTAACTGATAAAAATAATCCTAATATTAGAATTACGAGAGATAATAATGGTAACATAGATACACCTTATGATCCGATGAAGTTAGAAGTATTTTCTACCGAGGCTTTAAGTGGTGTAAATGCCGCACGTTGGGGTGCTAGAACAGGATATTCATTAGTAACAGATGTTGATTATATTATATATAAAAAGAATTTTGAAATAAACTCATTAAAACCATATAATGAAGATGGAAGTGTTAATTATGTTAATCAGACTTTAGATGCTTATGATGATTTGATTCGCTTAAAAATGTTACTTGCTAAAAAAGGTATATATAAACCAGTATATGACTTTACTGGTAAATTAGTTTTTACAAAAAAAGAATATGATACTATTCGTAGTAAATTAGATGGAATTTCTCGTTATAAAACAATTACTGAAGAAGAAAAAGCATATCCACTAGCGGATACATCACTATTATATTTTCCTGGCATTGAGGAACTTGTAACTGAAATGCAACAAGATAGAAGTAAACAACAAGAAAAAAGAAAAATTATTACCGATAAAATAAAAGAAATATTAATGTCTTCATTAGGAGCAACACAAATAAATGATACAATACTAAATGACTTATCACAAGGTAATATTGATTTGTTAGAGACAGGATCAACATCAAGGGGCACAAATGTTCCTGGGGATGCAGATTATGATTTTATGACTAGGGTTGGTCGTAATGATTTAAATAATACTGCTGCTGTAATTAGAGATCTTAATTCTTTATTTTCTCCCCAAACAAATATATCACATGATAATAGATTTAGAGGAAAAGATATTAAGTTAGATGGAATAGAAGAGCCAATTGATATAGATATTTCGTTTACTCAGAAGAGAGATAAAGTTGATTATTCAACAGATACTTGTTTATCTGATTTATTAAGAACAATAGAAAAAGAATATCCAGAACAATTTCCACTTGTTAAAGCAAATATAGTATATGCTAAAAAGATTTTAAAAGCTGGCAAGGCTTATAAATCAAGAAGATCTTCTGAGGCAGAAGGTGGATTAGGAGGAATTGGAGTAGAATACTGGATACTTCAAAATGGTGGTTCTTTTATAAATGCTGTTAATAGTTTTCTAGCTCAAGCTGTAAAAGATGGTAATATAATACCATATGAAGAATTTAAAGATAAATATCAAGTATGGGATTTTGGAAAAAACCATGAACCAAAAGAAATAAAAATTGGCTCTTCAGAAAAAATAGTCTTTCCATATGATGAATTTGTATCATGTAATATGAGTAAAGAAGGATATTTAAAAATGACAAAGACATTATTAGAATTTAAAAAGAAGTATGAAATGGTCGCTACTCAAGTTATGAATCAAACTATGAATCAGACTGTTGAGAATTATATTGTAGAATCACCATCAAGGCATAGTAGGGGAAATATTACATATTTAATGTTAATTACATTGAGTTTAATATTATCAATAACAACAATATTAATAACATTTATTTTAAATTAAATAAGCAAAAATAAGACTAAAGTATTTGATTAGAGTCTTATTTTTTTAATATTATTATGTACTTTAGAGATGGTTTTTAGTATAATAGATGTAGGTGATATTATTATGTTTGTAGAAGTATTAATACAAATTAGTGCTAAAGCAGTAGATCAGTATTATGTATATCATGTACCTATGAGATTTAAAGATAATATTAAAATAGGTATTAGAGTAAAAATACCTTTTGGTAAAATGGAACTAGAGGGATTTGTTATGAATATACTTAATGATACTGATTATGATAAGAATAAAATTAAAGATATTATTGATGTTGTAGATAATGAGGCTGTACTTAATAAAGAAATGATCTTACTTGGTAAATATATGAGTAGACATTTATTATGTTCACTTGTTAGTGCTTATCAAGTAATGCTTCCTAAAGCGTTAAAAGCTAAAGTTAATACTAATATTAAAATTAAATATAATAGGTATTTAAGAAGAACTAAGAGTATTGAAGAAATAGATGAATATATAAGTAAATGTAGATATGAAGGTCAAGTAAATTTACTTTGTAAGTTAAAAGAAGGAGATATACTTATTACTAAGATGTCTAGTACTATTAATACTATTGTTAAGAATGGAGTTGGAGAAATATATTTAGAAGAAGATAAAAGATACTCTTATACAGGGATAAGTAATTATAAGAGGGTAGTATTAAATGAAGAACAGGAAAAAGCTTTTGATACTGTTGTTAATTCTTTTGGTGAAGTTAATACTTTCTTATTGTATGGTGTTACTGGTTCTGGTAAAACAGAAGTATATATGAGTATTATTGAAGAAGCTTTAAAACTAGGGAAAGAAGCAATTATGTTAGTACCAGAAATTAGTTTAACTCCTCAAGTAGTAGGAAAGTTTATATCGAGATTTGGTGATGTAGTAGCAGTATTACATTCTAAATTATCTGATACTGAGAGATATGATGAATATAGAAAGATAACTACTGGAGAAGCTAAGATTGTTATTGGTACGAGAAGTGCTATCTTTGTTCCTTTTAATAATATTGGAGTTATTATAATAGATGAAGAACATACTAGTAGTTATAAACAAGAGAATCATCCTAGATATAATGCTAAAGATATTGCTATTCTTAGAAGTAAATATCATAAATGTCCAGTAGTTATGGGAAGTGCTACTCCTAGTTTGGAATCTTTTGCTAGAGCAGGTAATAAAGTATATAAATTATTAGTATTATCTAAAAGACCTAGTAGTAGTACAATGCCTAATGTTGAAATTATTGATATGAAAGAAGAAGTTAAGAAGGGTAATTTTATTTTATCTGATACTTTGAAGAGTAAGATTAAAGAAAAACTAGATAGAAAGGAACAAAGTATTATTCTACTTAATAGAAGAGGATATTCTAGTGTTATTAGTTGCAGGGAATGTGGTTATACTGAGAAGTGTCCTAAGTGTGATGTTACTTATACTTATCATAAGACAAGTAATAATTTAAAATGTCATTACTGTGGTAATGTTAAAGTACCTAGTAAGGTATGTCCTAAATGTGGTAGTAAGTTAAGAGATTTTGGACTTGGTACTGAGAAGTTAGAAGAAGAATTAAATAAATTATTTAAAGCTAGAATAGTTAGAATGGATGTTGATACTACTAGTAAAAAAGGAGAACATCAGAAGATTATTGATGATTTTGGTGAGCATAAATATGATATTTTAATTGGTACACAGATGATTGCTAAGGGACTTGATTTTCCTCTTGTTACTTTAGTAGGAGTAGTATCAGTAGATTCTTCACTTATGGCTCCAGATTTTAGAGCTAGTGAAAATACTTTTCAGTTACTTTCCCAAGTGGCAGGAAGAGCGGGCAGAAGTACTTCAAAGGGAGAAGTTATTATTCAAACTTATAATCCTGATCATTATAGTATTATGTTAGCTAAAAATCATGATTATTTAAAATTTTATAAGGAAGAAATGAGTATTAGAAAGATGCTTAAATATCCTCCATACTATTATTTAACATTAGTTAGTATATCTTCAAGAGATTATGAAGGCGGATTTAAAGAAGCTAATAAGATAGGTAATTATTTAAGAAGTAAACTTGGTAATTCAATTATACTTGGTCCTACTACTAGTAGTGCATTTAAGATAAATAATATTTATCATTATCAGATTATTATTAAATATCAAAAAGAAGATAATTTAATTAGTACTTTAAATTTTATTATTGATATGTATAAAAATAATAATAGGATAGATGTAGAAGTAGATTTTAATCCAATTAGAATTTAAGTCTTGCTACTTCTTTTTTTTTATTGTATAATTAAGTTAATGGTAGGTGATAAATATGAAACTAAATAGAAAAGGATATACGCTAATAGAGCTACTGGCAGTAATACTTATAATAGGATTAATTTTAGGTTTTTCTACTTATGGTATTATTAATGCTTTTAATACTTCTAAAAATAAGTCACTTACTATAAGTATAAATAGTATTAAAGAGTCTGCTGAAACATATGCTACTGAAAAAAATGATGATAGTAGTTATTGGCTAGATATTACTGATAAAGAGAATAAATATTTTTGTATTACTATTGAAGAACTTATGAATAAAGGGTTACTTGATAAAAAAGCAAACATTAAAAGTAAAGATTTTGATATACATAGTTATGTTTTAGTAAAGAAGAATAAAGTAACTATGGTTAATAGTAAAGCTGAAATATTAACTAAAGATAAAGCTAATAGTGATGACTATAAAGTATGTATGGGTAACATAGTTAATGAAGAGGTTACAGATTATCCTAAACTAGATAATGGTACTAGTTATACTGATGAGATACATGTAGGATTTACTGATGCTACTACTAATCCAAGTAGTACTATGTCTGACAAAGTATGTATGTATGGAGATAGTTCTGCTAATATAAAAGAGACTGGTGTTATAGAAGGTAATACTTGTAAATTACAAGGATTAAAACAAAATGAAAAGTATTATTTAAGAGTATGTATGAAAACTAGTAGAGAAAGTTATTTATGTTCTAATACTGAAAGTAGGAGTACATTACAAGTTAAAAAACCAACTTATACATTAAGTTCTAATACATTAACTATTAAATATAATAATGCTAATATAAAAGGAGAAGCAAAGTATTATTTTAAATCTACTGTTAAGGGTACTAGTAATATTAATGTTAACAGATGTACTCTAAGTAATAATATCTTTACTTGTAATGGTAATACAACAACTATAGAAAAAAATACTTGGTATCAATCTTCGAGTAATCAGATAAATATAAGTTATACTACTACTGGAAAAGCAAAAGTAACAGCTAGAACAGTAGATAAGAGTAATAATTATAATGAAAGTACTAAAGATTTTACTATAAATAAATATACAATAACATTTATTAAAGAACCTGCTGACAAAATAGGTGGAGGAACAATTAACATTACCAAGTCATGTTATGCAATTAGTGGTCAAAATTGTAGTATAACTTCACCTACTATTGAGAGAAAAGGATACGCTATAATAGGTTGGAATACTAATAAAAACGCTACAAAAAGTACTTGGAATGCAAATACAAGTAAAAATATATCATCTAGTGCAACATATTATCCAATAACAAAAGCCTATATAGTTACTATTAAATTTAGTACTAATAATGGTTCCTTAACATCACCAACTGTTACTTCAACAGGCAATACATATAAATGGAGAGAAAATAATGGTATTATTGAAAGAACAAATGCTAATGGAAGTACTTATTCCGATTCTTTCTTCAAGATAAAATATAATGGTAGCACAGCTTCTGATGGTTTACCTAATTATAATAATTCAAAATACTTAAATATAACAAAAACTGGATATTTTGTCGTATCCAAAGAAGAATGGAAATGTAAAAGTGGATGTACAACAAGTGGAAAAACATATGATCAATCAGTAGCATACAAAGCAAGTGACTTCTGTGATGCTACTAATAAAGATTGTACTGTAGTACTAGGAGTAAATTGGAAAGTAAATACATATACAATAACATATAATGCTAATGGTGGAGCAGGAAGTATGGGAAATACGATTGTTAATTATGGAACTAATACAGCAATTCGTAGTAATACATTTACTAAAACAGGTTATACATTTGCTGGATGGACAACAAGAACAGATGGCGTGGATGATGGTTATAACTGGACAGGATGGAGTGGTACTTGGAAATATGTAGATGGACAATATGGAATTTCTAATAATACTTTAAAGCTGTATGCTATATGGAAAGATACAACACCTCCTTCAATGGATTGGGGTCCATCTACTGGAACTACTTGGTGTACTGGAAAAGAAGTGTGGGTAAGTTGCAGTGATAGTGGTTCTGGAATGAAAGAAGCTTATATGAATGATAATGGTACTGTTACGACTGGAACTACTACTACATCACAAGGAATGAGCGCTCGTTCTGGGAATAAAAAAACATATTTAAGATGTACTGATAAAGCTGGTAATGTAACGGAAAAGACAATATGGAATTATTATGTTAAGGATAGAAGTTGTTCTTCTACATATTATTGTAGAAGGGCAGAGTTTGGATGTGAGACATATAATGCAAGGGCGGCTTATCCATGTTCCTGTAAGAATTATACTTATAGTGATTGGAAAGCAGATTATACATCTAAATATACTTTAAATGAAAAACAATGTAAGGCGAAAAATAAGCAAGAAGATTTGCAAAGGGTAATATGTTCTTATAAACAAAGAACGTGTAATTGTGGGCATTGGAGTAGAACTAAATATTGTAGTTCATATAATACATGTAGGAATGCCGCTTTTGGTTGTCAAACGTATAACCAAGGTAATTGTGGTTGTAATAGTTATAATTGTTCTTATTAAAAATAGTTAAAAATACTTCACATAATTCATATTATTGAATACAATAATATGAATATATGTATATACCACCCTATAGGGAAGTGAGGTATTTATGAGTAAAGGTATATTAACCAAGAGAGAAAAAGAAGTCTTCTCATTACTGATAGAAAATAAAACTACTAGAGAAATTGCTAATATATTAAGTATTAGTGAAAAAACTGTTAGAAATCATATTTCTAATACTATGCAAAAATTATCTGTTAAGGGTAGAGCTCAAGCTGTAGTAGAATTAATAAGATTAGGAGAGATTACTTTATAGCACTTTATAGTGCTTTTTCTTTTTTCCTTTAACTGTGAATATAATAAGGCATATTGATGCATCATTTATAGACTTAATGGCTATAAATGACTAGGAAAAACGATAGATTTTCCTAGAAAATACCAAATAATAATAAAAAAGTGAAAAAAAGTTATTTTTTCACTTGATTTTAATATAATTATAAGGTATAATTGTAGAAGTGTGACTGGCTTAGATGTGCGAAGTTGCTGATACACCCGGTTAAGTTGTCAAATAAATTAAAGGGATATCAGGTAATTCGTTCGGAGCTATGTCTATACCAAGATATAGGCGAAGGGAGGACAACAAAATGGCAAAGGAGAAAGTGAGAATTAAATTAAAAGCTTACGATCACAGAGTTCTAGA
>JABLTS010007919.1_pt1 | contig 37816 bp, 32 predicted proteins | sample 7160081 | NCBI WGS metagenome assembly JABLTS01 (sample SAMN14651231, study PRJNA627086) | human gut metagenome | isolation source: feces | host: Homo sapiens | reverse complement strand
TTTAATAAAGTAGATTTACCACAACCACTTTTTCCATATATACCAATTATGGTATTTTTCTTTATCTCCATATTAAAATCTTCTAAAATAACTTCATCGTCATAAGCAAACGAAACATTTTCTAACTTCATATCTGCAAACTCAACAGTTTCTTTTCCACTTACTTCTTCCACAGCTGGCTCTTCTTCTAAAAGGTCAAGCACTCTGTTTCCTGCAGCAATTGTATGGAATAAGTTATTAGATAAGTTACTTATAGCAACTACTGGTCCAAATGAACTCATTAAAGCAATTAATGGAATTATTACTTGTGTAAAATCTACTTGTCCTTTATTGTAAAGAATACATCCTGCAAATAACATAACCATACTGCATAATAGTATTGCTGTATCAGTAACTGCTCTATTGCTACCTTCTTGCTTTAATAAAAACTTTTGCTTTGTTTCAAGTTCATCAGTTCTTCTATTTATTTCATCTAAACGCTCTTTACCAACACCATATTGAATAATATCGTTTATTCCTCTTATACTACTTAAGAAATAAGAATTTAGATCTCCCAGTTCATCTCTATATTGCTGTCCTGTTTCATCTCCTTGGTTTGAAGACCATACAGGAATAATTACTCCAACAATAAAATATGCTACTAAAGCAATAGCTCCTAAAAATATATTATAACTTCCTATAAATATAGTCATAATAACTGAAGTTATAAAAGCTATAATAATTGGAGATATTGTATGGGCATAAAATACCTCTAATAATTCTGTATCTGTTGTAATTATAGAAATTAAATTTCCTTTATCTTTACCTTCTAATTTTGCTGGTGCTAGTTTACGAAGTTTAATAAAAACTTTATGACGTATAAGTGCCAACAATTTAAAAGCAATATAATGATTTGAACCTTGCTCTGCATATCTTAAAATGCCTCTAAGTACTGCACATATAACTATACCAATAATTACTTGCTTTAATGAAAGTGCTGTTGCAAATCCTAAAATATTTAATAATCCTACTCCACCAAGAACTATGATAAATATAGCTGTAAGAAAACCTATAACTCCCATAGTTATAGCTGCGATCATTACATGTACTAGAGGAAGCACAAGGCCTATTAGCTTGTACATAACTTTTAAACCATTTCTATTCATTTACTGCTCCTCCTTTTCCATACTGTTCTAATTGTTTTTGTCTATTGTATAAACTAGCATATTCACCATTATTATTAATAAGTTCATTATGCGTACCTGCTTCAGCTACTTTTCCATCTTTCATTGCATAAATACAATCTGACTTAACAACATTTTGAAGGCGGTGAGAAATTAAAATTACTGTTTTTGTTTCTGCTAGTTTATTAATTACTGCCATTATTTCATTTTCACTTTCTGCATCTATATTAGATGTAGCTTCATCGAAAATATATACTGGAGTATCATGAAGAATTGCTCTTGCCAAGTTTAATCTTTGCTTTTGTCCACCTGAAAGGTTAGAACCTTGTTCTAAAAGCTTAGTATTAATACCATCTTGCTCATTCATGAACTCAAGAAGATTAACTTTACGTAACGCTTCTTCCATTTGTTCTTTAGTTGCATCATTTTTACCCATACGAAGATTTTCTTCCACTGTTCCTTTAAAAATATTTGGATTATGAGTAACTAATGTTATATTTTTCATGATACTTTCTTCTTTAATATTAGAAAGCTCTTTTTCACCTATATGTATATTGCCACTATAGCCTTTATTTCTTCCCATTATAATATTAGTAATAGTACTTTTACCACAACCAGATTCACCAACTATAGATACAAATCCTTTTTCACTAATATCTAAATCAACACCATTTAAAATACTTCTTTCTTCATCATAAGCAAAGCCTACATTTTTAAATGATATTGCTAAGTTATTTTCATCAATTACTTCTGTCTTTTCTTCACCTTCATCAAGGTCTAATATTTTAAATATTTTCTTACTTGCTGCCATACCATTCATAGCTATATGGAAGAATGATCCTAATAATCTAAGAGGTATAAAAAATTCACTAGACAACATTATTATTGCAAATAATCCCCCAATTGTAAGATTACCCTTAGAAAACTCCAACAACGCAACAATTATTCCTAATCCTGCTCCTCCATAAGCAACTAAATCCATCACACTTATAGAGTTTAATTGCATTATAAGTACTCTCATAGTAATTTTTCTAAACTGCTCTGCATCTTTGTCCATTTCTACAGTTCTTCTAGCATCTGCTTCATAAATCTTTAAAGTAGTTAATCCTTGTAAATTTTCTAAGAAGCTGTCTCCTAAACCTGTATATATTCCCCAATATTTTGCTAGTAACTTTTTAGCAAACTTTTGTACTGCCACTATTGATATTGGAATAAGTGGTACACATACTAAAAGAACAGCTGAAGCCTTGATATTAACAAATGCTAAAATAATAAATAACGTAACAGGTGCAGCTAAACTGTAAAATAATTGTGCTAAATATTTACCAAAGTAAATTTCCAGCTGCTCTACTCCTTCTCCTGAAACTTGTACTATTTCAGCTGTAGGTATCTTATCCTCATATGAAGAACCTAACCTTAATAACTTATTATAAATATTTTCTCTTAATGTCTTCTTCACATCTGCTGCTGCATAGAAACTTGCATTACTTGATTTCTTATAACAAAATGATCTTATTATTACTACAAGCAAATCAATTACAACTGCTATAATTACCATATTGGTATTTATAATGTTATTTAACAAGTTTTCTAGTAAATATGCAAAAGAGAAAATAAATACTACATTGCATAAAAGTGCAATCCAATTCCAGATTACCATTTGAGCAACATACTTTTTAGAATCTTTAAGCAAATTCATTAATCGTTTGTTAATCATTGTATCCCTCTTTCCTTTAAAGTTATTTTCAAAGAAATGGTAAATTTTCAATGTTCCCATTTCTAAAAATTATCTTTGCTATTTCTAACACTTTATTACTTATAAAATTATAAAGAATAAATATGACTTGAATATGACCATCATTCTCAATTACATATTTTTTTAAGTTAAATTTAATAAAAGACACAGCTATCCTTTAAAGAAAACTGTGTCTTTACCTTATTTTATATATATATTTATCCATGTTAATAATCTATTATTTTCTGATTGTTCATCAAAATTAAAATATACAAATTCAGCAACCATATTATTTTCTCTATCATAATAAACATAAGAATTTAAAAATTGTTCCCAATCAAATATTCCATCATAATAATCTTCCCCTAATATTTCTTCCACTTCATCAATAGTTTTTATATTACTAATATCATTAACGGTTATTTCTGTCTTACCTTCATCAAATCTGCTATGAATAGATGTTATACAATCATTTTCATCCACATCAATGCATATTTCATCAAATAAATATCTATAATCCCCACTATGTCTATGACTATCAGTATATTTATTAAGATTTAATACATCTATCTTGTCATTAATAGTTGCACTGTCTATTTTTACATTAGATAAATTTGTGCTTTCTAACAGCAATAAATTAATTTTCTTACTTACAACAGTTTTATAGATGAATGTTAATATAATCATGAGTATTATAAATATTATTACTAAAATACCCTTTAGCAATATATTATTTATCTTCATTTTTCTATTAATATTTATAAACTTTTTATCTCTCTTTATATCCATCTTCATAATAACACCCCAGCTTAATAGCATAATATAAATACCTATAATTTCAATAACTTATTTCTAAGTAATATTCTTTTTTATAAGTGGTTATAAAATAAAATAAACCCAATGGTATTAATTGCAAAATTAGCAAACATGTGAACTAGCCATGAGCTATATATATTTTCATTCTTTTCATTTAAGTAATTAAAAATAATTCCTCCAATGAATAGCCCAATTAGTGTTATTATATATAAGTAAATAGAAAACCACCCTTTCATCATGGCTATATGGTATACGGCAAAAACAATTGCACTAAATATATAAGCAACTTTTCTTGTAGTCAATTTTTTTAGTGTTAAAAAAGCAAAGCCACGAAAGAAAAACTCCTCTAAAAGCGAATTAATAAATGATATGTAAAGTGCAACCCAAATAAAACGCTCTCCTGTTACCCCAATATTATTACTTAGTGATTTTGTTATACCTGAAAAATCAAATATGCCCTTAGTTAAGGAATAAGCTACCACTATTATCATATATACTGCTCCAGCTAAAATAATAGTTAATTTAGCTCCTTTTTTATTCCATCTAAATAAGCTCTTTAGATTAATATCCTTATGAACCAATGAATAAATCATTGGACATATTAAAAACAATACTATCTTGATAGCTGACTTTACTGCATAATCTGGCTGTATAAAGCCATCTACCACTGCCATAATAGCGCAACATATACTTATAAGCATAATAATGGCCATCAATTCTTTTTTCTTATTCATAACCTTAAATCCTCATTATTATTTATTTAGCTTGTCCTTTTTAGCTATGAACTTATTGTAACATATTTACATAATAACTTTTTACTACATTTATCTTTATAAAAAAGTACTATAAAGAACATAATAATTATTTCTTTATAGTACCTTTATTAGTTTTTCATTTTTTCATAGAAACTCTTTGAGTTTCTTCCTCAATTCATCATTCATCATTCATAATTCATCATTTTACTTAAGCTCTTTGAGCTTCTTCCTTAATTTTTAATTCTTCATTTTTCATTTTTAATTACTTTTGTGTAGTTTCATTAAAAAAACTGATATTTCCCTATACTCATTAACCATATGATTTAAGGTTTCAATAATATCTCTATTAGCATCAGAAGCTTCTATTTTTCCTATTACCTTATCACCTTGCTTTACTCCCATATCCATTGCCTTAACTGCATTTTCTAAAACCTCTTCATCATCAGTTATAAGTGCATCTTTTAATTTGCTAAAAAGACTGCCAATCTCTTGTCCTATACCCAATGATTCATCAACTTCTCCACCTAATTTATTTATTTGTGAAACTACTATTTCCTTTTGAGATGCAAAGGTAGAAAGTATCTTTTTAAATTCATTTTTTAAATCCTGATTTTCTAGCTTTTCTTCATAAGATTTGAAAGTATCAGATCCCATATTAATTCCCACTAAAAAATCGTTTAATAATTTAATAAGTTCACTATTATCCATTACATTCACCTCTTGATAGTAATTTTTCAAATTTTTAAATTATTTATTCATTTTTTTAATTTTATTATTAAAAAAGTGTTATAAAAGTAAAGTTTATTACTTCTATAACACTTTTGTTTTAAATTATACTTTTATTCATTTACAAGTTCTTCTGTTATTTGTGATTTTTCTTTTATAGCACTAATGATTAATCCAAGAACTATACCTAATATTGCTGGAACTAACCAACCTAAACCTTCAGTATAAAGAGGTAAATTACCAAATATTTTATCACCTAATTCTATACCAAAACCTTTTAATCCATAAATTACACTTACTACTCCTGTAAATAAAATCGTTAATGAATACACTATTCTGCTACCTTTTATAAATTTATCAACCATAGCTAAAACAATTAGCATAATAGCTATTGGATAAATCATATCTAAAACAGGAACTGAAATAGATAAAATCTTTGTTAATCCCATATTAGCAAGAATCATACTTGAAAGAGCTAAAATTCTTACCCATCCTTTATAACTTATTTTATCAGATAAGCTTGCAAAATATTGACTACAAGAACTAATTAACCCTACACTTGTTGTTAAACATGCAAGAGTAAATATTACTGCTAGTAATACTGCACCTGGTTTACCAAATAAGTAAGTAGTAACATTTGTTAATGTAACTGCTCCATTTGCTGTTTCACCAAATCTTCCTCCACTAGTTGCTCCTAAATGTGCAAGGGCTGCATAAATTAACACAAGTAAACCACCAGCAATAAATCCAGCTTTTATTGATGTTGATACTACAGCTTTTTCTTCTTTAACACCTTTTGTTTTAATAGCAAGTGCAATAACAATTCCAAAGTTTAATGCTGCTATAGTGTCCATTGTTAAGTATCCTTCTAAGAAACCTGTAACAAATGGTGAATTTACATATGCACCTGTTGCTTCACCATATGAACCTAATGGCTTAAAGAATGCTCCTATAACAATTACAAATATTAAAGTTAATAATGTTGGTGTTAATACTTTTCCCATACGATCAACTAACTTAGTTGGCGATAATGAAAGCCAATATGCCACTGAAAAGAATACTAAAGTAAATAATAAACGAGCTATGGTTTCTGACATATGACTTGGTAAATATGGAGATACCACCATTTCAAATGGTAAACTTCCTGCTCTTGGAATTCCTAAGCAAGGTCCAATAGATAAATAAATAAGTACTGTAAATACAGACGCAAAAAGAGGATTTACTCTTCTAGCTAATTTTTCTAAACCTCCACTTTTAGCTACAGCAATAACCCCTAATATTGGAAATCCTACTGCTGTAATTAAAAATGCCCCTAATGCAATCCATACTTTATCTCCTGCTGATTGTCCTAAAAATGGTGGAAATATTAGATTTCCTGCTCCAAAAAACAGTGAGAAGAGCATTAGTCCTAAAAATAATAGATCCTTTCTTGATAATTTTTTCATATTGTTTTCCCCCTATTAATATTACTTAATTATAGTTTTTCAATAAATAAAAAAACCGCCCCTTGATTACTCAAGGGACGGATTACATCCGTGTTACCACCCTAATTCTATAAAAAATCAATTATATATTAATCTTTTATAGCACTCTGCTCGTATCTATCAATAAGCTTATCCTGTAACGTGGAAAGACTACGTCAACACTTACTCATTTCTTTTCTGCGTTGCTTCTAGGAGATGATTTTCAGCTATATTTTGAACATCGGCTTTCAGCATACACCAACTCTCTGTAGAACATCCGATAACTTACTCTTTCTCTTTATCGAATTTCTATAATTTTTATTTATTGTATCAATTATAAAACCTTATGTCAATAATTATTTTTATAATTTTTTATCGAAAAATATTCCATAATTTATTCTAATAACTACTAAAACAGCTAAATATGTTTGTCTACTTTAATAAATTATCTATTATATTCATCATAGTATGTTAATACTTTTGGTACATAGTTTTGTGTTTCTAAAGGCATTTTATAAAGATGTTCTGATGAAATTACACCTCTATTCATCATAGTTCCTGGTCCTGCATTATAAGCCATAAGTGCCATAGCTATATCTCCATTACAGTCATCTAAATAACCTTTAAGAATACTTACACCAGCTCTTATATTTTCATCTATATCATAACCATTAACTACACCTAATGATTCTAAGTTAAAATCCATAACTTGCATAAGTCCAATTGCTCCTGCACCTGATGTTGCATTTGCATCAAAATTAGATTCTGCTTTTATTACTGCAAGTACTAATGCTGGGTCAACATCATACATTGATGCATATTTATTTACTGTATCATATATTTCTGATAAATCAGTATTTTCATAATAACTTGTATCAATACCACTTATATCATTACTACTTGTTATACCTAAAGATGATAAATCGCTTAAATTATAAGTAAGACTTTTATTTCCATATAACGGTATATTATCTCCATTTCTAATTAAAGGAAGCGAATCAAGACTAACAGATGAATTAGATATAATATCCTTAATTTCTTCTTCACTTACTTCTGATGATATATTATTATTCTGCATTTGTTCAAGCAATGCCTGAAATACTAATTCATACTCCATGCCATCCCCCAATGACTCTTTCATTAACTGACTAGCTACCGTATATCCTATATATTGCTCTACAGATGATATATCCATAACTTCTTCTCCTTTGTATATGTTTATTACTCTTCTACATTAAATTCCATTATATCGTAGTCTTCATAATTAACTTTCTTATAAAAACTCTTGCTTAAAACTAATATTTTATATTTTCCACTAACAAATGGTATAAAGCTATAATATTTCTTTTTACTATACTCTTGCACCAAAATCCAGTTTCCTTTATTCATCATATAAAATTCATAGCAGACATCTTTTCCCCCTTGAGATTCTGCTTCAAAGGTAATATCCCTGCCTACTTTTATTTCGTCAGAAGATGCAAAAACTTTAGTTCCATTCACTGGAATAACTTCATGAACATATATGGAAAATAACTCCCTACTATCATACTCCTTAGATGACTTAGCATTCTTAGCAAATATATTAACATTGTATTTACCTTGGCATCTTGGCTTAAGTCTTAGAAGCTTGCTTTCAACATAACCTGTATCCTCAACTTCTTGTCCATTAATCGAAGTAACAAACCTTACTAATGAATTATTGGTATTTTCCATTATTACTTCTATATCTATAGTCTCATTAACAATATATATTTCCTTACTATTTGATAAAACATATTTTATTTCTGCTGGAATAAAGTCTTGTACTTTAATAACAGTAGATATGCTTGAATCATACTCTTTCGCTGAATAAAAATCCTTTGCCTTTACTTCTATTTCGTATTCACCACATTCATCAGGGATAAAGCTTAACCAGTTACCTTTATCATATTCAATACTTTCTCTTAGTTTGCCATCTTTAAAAATCCTAAATTGGTATAAAATCTTGCTCCCTCCACAAGCCTTACATCTTATATTTACTGGATTATTCTTAAGTACATATTTTCCGCCATCACATTTTAAATCTATTATCCTAACTGGTCTTTCTCCTCTTGCATTTATGATATACGAAATTTTAGCTATATCCTCATAATCACCTTTATAAGAAATATCTTTTACTTTCAATGTTATTGTATATTCTCCTTCTTCCTCCGGAGTCCATAAATAACTATTACTTCTAATATATCCACTATCATCTGCTATTGGTCCTTCTATAATATATCTATAAAGAATTTCTCTCCCACCAACTACTCTTGCATTTAAATTAATTTGGACATTAGCCTTTTGTGGAGATGACATATCAGTTTCAAACCTTTTTATTTTTATAGTTTCATATGGTTTTACCTTGTATAAAAGTACTGCCCTATCATCATATTCTTTATTAGAAAGCATATCACGTACATGACATAAAAGCTTATACTCACCACTTTTATTTTCTTTAAAAGAAACTGTTTTTTTAGAGGAAAATTCTTGAACACATACTATTTTGCCATTTGGTAATATCTTTGAAAACTTATATAATAAAGGTCTTTTATTATCATAGTTAGCCTCTACTGAAAATATAAGCTCTTCTCCAACTATCATATTATGTGTAAGTGTTTTAAAATCAGTTATTTCTACTTCTTCTATGTCCTTTACATCTAATTTTATAACAGTAAAATCATCAACATTATTGGATGAATCTATTCTTTTACATTCAATTAATATTTCCTTTTCACCTGAATTATTAGCTGTAAAATTAAATACATTATCTGTACCATAATCTCTAAGAGGTTCCCAATCTACTTCCCCTTTAATCCAAAATCTATATAGCAATAATTCCTCATCAGATACTACGGTAATATTAAGCTTATCACCGATATATAGCTTATTCTTTTCAAACTGAACATCCTTTATAAGCCTTACTTTATCATTTACTACTACATTTATCCTTTCAGAATAAGGCTTACTAGAATATTTTCTTTCCCCTAAGACCATAATCATATATCTTCCAACATTCTTAGGAGTCCATGTACATTTTTGTTTTGTAGAATAATCCTGAATAGAGTTCCATACTCCTTCATATCCTTCAATGAATTTGTAATTTATTATATCTTTTACTTCAGATGAAACTGATATTTCAACTTCTTCATTTATAGATAAATCATTTTTTTTATTTAATTCTATTAACATATCCCCCATATACATGCACCTCTCCTAACAAGTCCGTCTTTACATATTTTTCCTAAGGTAATTATACTTCAAAATTTTTAAATTTACAGTTGAAATTTGTCTATAAAATAAAAAAAGAATAAACTACAAATTTTTTTATATAGTTTACTCTAAATTACCATTATCAATTAAGTATATTAAATTTTTATATAATCTCATATCATCTTCTTTAGTTCTCTTCTTTGAACTTTGAATCCTACCGCCACCGCGTCTTATCCTTTGATTAAGATGCCTTTGTTCAAGCATTGCTCCAATATTTTCATTACTATAAATATATCCCTTAGGGCTTAATACCTTAGCATTTTTTCCTAAGCATATAGCTGCAACTCCATAATCTTGAGAAATTACTATATCCCCTGACTTGCACTCATTAGCAATTTTCATATCAACACTTTGAAAACCACTATCCACTACTCTTACCTCTCCATAGTTTAGATTTATGTAATGATTTATATCGCAATATAAAATAAGCTCTATATTATACTTTTTGGCTATATTTTCAATAATGGAGATACCTGGACAGGCATCTCCATCTACAATTATTCTCATATTATTTTAATCTAGCTTCTAAGTCAGCTTTTAATTCTTCATAACCTGGTTTACCAAGTAAAGCAAACATATTTTTCTTGTATGCTTCAACACCTGGTTGGTCAAATGGATTAACACCTAATAAGTATCCGCTTACTGCACATGCTTTTTCAAAGAAGTAAACCATTTGTCCGAAATAGTAAGCACTTAATTCAGGAATGTTTAATACCATATTTGGAACCCCACCATCATTATGAGCTAATAAAGTTCCCTTAAATGCTTGCTTATTAACGAAATCTATTGTCTTTCCAGCTAAGAAGTTTAATCCATCTGTATCAACTTCTGCTTCTTCTATAATAATTTCCTTAAGTGGATTTTCAACATTTAACACTGTTTCAAACATTGTTCTTGATCCATCTTGAATAAATTGTCCCATAGAGTGTAAATCAGTTGAAAAATCTACTGCTGCTGGGAAAATACCCTTTTGATCTTTTCCTTCTGATTCTCCATATAATTGCTTCCACCATTCATTGAAGTAATGTAAAGCTGGTTCATAATTAACTAATACTTCTATGTTCTTACCTTTATTATATAATGCATTTCTCATAGCAGCATATTGATAACATTCATTTTCCTTAATTGAAGGATTTGAATATTTTTCTCTTGCATCTGCTGCACCTTGCATCATATCATCTATGTTAATTCCTGCTGCTGCAATTGGTAATAATCCTACTGCAGTTAATACTGAGAATCTTCCACCAACGTCATCTGGAATAACGAAAGTTTCATATCCCATTGTATCTGCTAAGTTCTTTAATGCTCCTCTTGATCTATCTGTAGTAGCATATATTCTAGATTTAGCACCTTCAACACCATATTTCTTTTCCATATAGTCTTTAAATATTCTAAATGCTATGGCTGGTTCAGTAGTAGTTCCTGATTTTGAAATAACGTTAACAGCTATATCCTTTCCTTCTATTGCTTCTAAAAGGTCAGCTACATATGTTGAACTTATGTTATTTCCAACGAAGAATACTTGTGGAGCCTTTCTCTTGCTGTTATCTAATACATTATGGAAATGATTTGTAAGCATTTCAATTGCCGCTCTAGCACCTAAGTATGATCCTCCAATACCTATTACTACAAGTACATCTGAATCACTCTTAATTTTTTCTGCTGCTTTTTTAATTCTATCAAATTCAGCCTTATCATAATTAACAGGTAAATCTAACCATCCTAAAAAATCATTTCCTGCTCCAGTTCCTTCATGAACTGTTTCATGTGCGCATTTCACCATAGCTTCCATCTTTTCTATTTCAGAAAAATCTGCATATGGCATTACTTTTGATAAATCTAAACTTAAACCTTTATTCATCTCTTTACCTCCATTGAACCGTGAAATCATTATCATAGTTAATTATAACATATTTTATTTGTTTGTATAAATTTTTAACAATAAAATCTTTATATATTTAACTTAACTCTTGAATTTTTATATCTAATTCTTCTATATATTGCTCAAAAGTTAAATTCCTATCCATAATATCTTTTGCTACTTCATTATTTCCTATATATCTATAATGCCATGGCTCATATAAGAAACCTGTTATATCCTCTTTTCCCTCTGGATATCTAAGGATAAAACCATATTTATAGCAATTTTCCTTAAGCCATGCATAAGCTTCTGTAGAATCAAAATTATCATCCATATCTTGATAATCTTCACTTAATATATCTAAAGCTAATCCTGTCTGATGCTCACTTTGCCCTGGTTTTGCTGTATATCTATCAGCTTCTTCCTGCCCATCATTAATAACTCTAGAAGTATATAAATTTTCTTGAACCGAATAAGATCTATATCCTGATGCTCCTAAAAGAATAATTCCATCTTTTTTTGCTGCTTCAAACATTGATTTTGCTGCATCAGCTGTAACCTTAGCAAGATTTCTAGTCTCTATATAACTTATAAAATCTATTTCACTTAAAACTAAATCTTCTGGTATATATGTTGAATCTAATGTATTATTCTTATTAACTAATATCATTAAGGGATCATTTTTTATGCTCAGCAAATTTTCTAATTCTTCATTTACTTTATTGCCTTCAGCTTCTAATTCCTCACTATTATCTGCTGTTTCTTCTTCACTTACTACATGGCTTTCATCTTCTAAGTGTACGTTATTATCTACTGCTGAAGTAAATATTTTATCTTTGCCTAATATAAGTAGTGCTGATATTAATGCAACAATCAATAATGCAAATATGGCTACATCTACTTTTTTCTTTTTAAAGTCCATTTTTTTCCCCTTTTCTAACTTATCCTATTTCATTTTATCATAACTTTTTAAATATTCAAAAAACTCTTTGAATTATTTCACATATTTATTTTATACTAATTTGCAATTTTTCTTCAATCTCTTTGGAAATATTAAAATAAAAAGAAATTATGACCTCTTTTTATTCTTATCATAATTTCTCTTATTTTATAACAATATTTTTTTCATTTCTTTTCCCTATATATAAATTTTTATCAGCAATTAAGATAGCTTCTCTTGTTAAAAAGTCTTTAACCTCACCAATACCTATGGTAATAGTTATGGAAATAACCTCACCTTCATAAGAAAAAGCTGCATCTTCAATCTTCTTTCTTATTTGCTCTCCTAATACATACGCATCAATATATTTATTTTCACTTAAAATTAATATTTCTTCGCCACCCCATCTTGCTGCATAGCCTATGCCTTCCACTAACTTCTGAATAATATTAGCTATTTTCTCTAAAATCATATCTCCACATTCATGACCATACTTATCATTTACATTTTTAAAATCATCAATATCACATAAAAAATGGATAGAAACTAAATTCTATCCATTTAAATATATCTTAAAAAATAAATGTCTTTCCTAAAAAATATAATATAACTATTATTCCTAAGATTATTCTATACCATCCAAAGACAGTAAAGTCATGCTTCTTAACATAATCTGTTAGGAATTTAATTGATATCATAGATACTATAAAAGCTACAATCATTCCAATTAATAATACTGCTATTTCAGTTCCTGTAAATACAAGACCAAATTTTAATACTTTTAGTAAGCTTGCCCCAAACATTACTGGTATAGCTAAGAAGAAAGTAAACTCTGTAGCTAATCCTCTTGAAACTCCAAACATTATTGCTCCAATTATAGTTGCACCTGAACGAGATGTTCCTGGGAAGATTGCTGCAATAAGTTGAAATAATCCAATAATAATTGCATCCTTATATGTAATATCAGAAAGCTCTGTTTTAGTAAACACTCTTCCTTTATTTCTCTTTTCAACTATAATAAATGCAATACCCACCATAATTAATGCCAATGCAACAGTTTGGTAGTTATAAAATAGTTCATCAATCTTATCATCAAATAATATTCCTACTACTGCTGCTGGAATACAAGCAACTACAATTTTAAACCACATTTGAAAAGTTTCTTCTTTTATTAAGAACTTTTCTTTTGTTGAAAATGGAAATAGCTTTTTCCAGTAAAGCACCACAACAGCCATTACAGCTCCTAATTGAATTACTACAAAGAACATTTCTTTAAAAGCAGGTGACACATTAAGATTTATAAATTCATCAACTAAAATCATATGTCCTGTACTACTTACTGGCAGCCATTCAGTAATTCCTTCAACAATACCCAGTATTATTGCTTTAAAAATTAATATAATGTCCATAGTTAACTCCTTTTTTCCTTTTCTTATTGATTTAACTTTATTATTTTATCATAAAAAACATTGCATAAGTTATATTATTTATTACATTTCTCTTAATTCCTGTAAATACTTAGTTTATTTTACACAAAAAAAGCTGCCATAATAAATTATAGCAGCAAAGAATTACTTATCTTCTTCTATTTCTCCAATTGGATCCTCTATTAAGGTAGCAACTTGAAATTCATGTCTATGTCCATCACTAATTTCAGTTTTTGCATAAACATAATGAATATGACTCTTGCCATTTCTTACTGAAACTGCTTCTCCTGTCATACCTGCAAATCTATGATTATGACATTCTCCTTTTTCATCATATATTTTTACACTTCCTAATACTTCATGAACATGCTTTTGTCGTTTTTTACATCCACAAGCCATAAATAATCATTCCCCTTTATATTGGTATATTACATAATATACCAATAGGAAAGAAAATGTTACATAAATAAAATTATACTAAAGTGATTACATTAAAATAAGTGAAAATTTTAAAAAAGGGAGGGCAAGATATTACCACTTCAATTATCACACTAGATAGAACCCTGAGAAATAAGCTTCTTTAAATATTCTAAATGTTTATATGGATTACCAATTGCTAATTCACCATGTCTATACTTCGGTATCTCAACAATAGTACATTTTTCAATTTGTTTTTGTAAAATTTCTGTATTTGATTTACACTCTTTCTTTTCCTTACTTCCATATAAAATCATTGTTTCCGCAAAAATTTTAGTTTTTTGTTGCTTAATTTGATAATTTCCTGATTCAATCATTATATTTTCTAGAGTTTTTTTACTCATATTATTAATGGTACACTTGGCATCATCAGATGCATATTTTTGATTATATGTTCCATCCATATATCCTTTTGTAGAAGCACACTTTTTTATCACCTTATTTCCTATATAAGAAAATAATTTTAAAATAATACCTTTATACTGATACGCTTTTAGCGATTCAATCATAGCATACTGAGCAAATGTCCTTTGCTTTTATAATATTTCTGCTGCAACATGTGCTCCCAAAGATGCTCCACAAATTAACAACAAATCATTGATTCCATGTTTCTGAAACCAAGTAATAATCAATTCTGCTTCATGTGTTGAAGAAATAAAATCAACATCATTTAACTCATGTCCACTCATTGTAGGAGCGTAAACATGATACTCTTTTTATAATACTTCAATTTGTGGTGTCCACATCTTATATGTACAACCAGCACCATGTAGAAGTAATATCTTCTGCTTATTTTCTTTTCCAAACTCATGCATTTTCAACTACCATTACCTCCCACAAATTCTACTTTCCACTTTCCATTTTCATTATATCACTTATATTTTCAGTTATATACCAATTATCAACTCAAATATTATGCTTTCAATACTTCTACTAAAAACAATTAGCTTCTTTTTAACTCAAAAAATATAAAATAACCCCGAAAATGCATATTATATTAGCATTTCCGAGGTTCTATTTGTTATTCGAATTCTATAGTTGCTGGTGGTTTACCTGTGCAATCGTAGAATACACGGTTAACGCCATTAACTTCATTTACTATTCTTGTTGTTACTTTTCCAAGTACTTCCCATGGAAGATCAGCAGATTCTGCTGTCATGAAATCACTTGTTGTTACAGCTCTAAGTGCAACTGCATAATCATAAGTTCTTTCATCACCCATAACTCCTACAGATCTCATATTAGTTAACGCTGCAAAATATTGTCCAATTTCTTTATCTAATCCAGCATTAGCAATTTCTTCTCTATAAATTGCATCAGCTTCTTGAACTATTCTTACTTTTTCAGCTGTTACTTCACCAATTATTCTTATACCTAATCCTGGACCTGGGAATGGTTGTCTGTATACTAATTTTTCAGGAATACCAAGCTCTAATCCTGCTTTTCTTACTTCATCCTTAAATAGTAATCTTAAAGGTTCAATTATTTCCTTAAAATCAACATAATCAGGAAGTCCACCAACATTATGATGTGATTTTATTACTGCTGAATCACCAAGACCACTTTCAATTATATCTGGATAAATTGTTCCTTGAACTAAGAAATCTACCATACCTATTTTCTTAGCTTCTTCTTCAAATACTCTAATGAACTCTTCTCCGATAATCTTTCTCTTTCTTTCTGGATCTTCTACTCCAGCAAGAGCTTCATAGAATCTATCTTGTGCATTTACTCTAATGAAGTTTAAATCATAATGACCTTCTGGTCCAAAGATAGCTTCTACTTCATCACCTTCATCTTTACGAAGTAAACCATGATCAACAAATACACATGTTAATTGCTTACCAATAGCTTTTGATAAAAGAACAGCTGCTACTGATGAATCAACACCTCCTGATAATGCACAAAGTGCTTTACCATCACCAATTCTTTCACGAATTTCCTCAATTGATTTTTCAACGAAAGAATCCATTGTCCAATCTCCAGTACAATTACAAATATTGTACACTAAGTTTGCTAACATTTTAGTTCCTTCTTGAGTATGCATAACTTCTGGATGGAATTGAACTGCATATAAGTTCTTTTCTGCGCATTCCATAGCTGCTACTGGACATACTGGAGTATTTCCTACTATATTAAAACCTTCTGGTGCTTTTTCTATATAATCTGTATGACTCATCCAACAGATAGTCTTGTCTTGCACCCCTTCAAATATTTTTGATTTTACATCAACATTAACTTCTGTTTTACCATATTCACTAACTGGTGCAGTTGCTACACTTCCACCTAATACATGAGCCATTAACTGTGATCCATAGCATATTCCCAGCACTGGTATCCCAATATTAAATATTTCTTTATCACATAATGGAGAGTTTTCACCATATACACTATTAGGTCCGCCAGTAAATATTATTCCCTTGGGATTCATTTCTCTTATTTTTTCTATACTTAAATTGTATGGATGAACCTCACAATATACATTACATTCTCTGACTCTTCTTGCTATTAACTGATTGTACTGACCACCAAAGTCAAGCACTAGTATTAATTCTTTCTTCATTGGAATCCTCCTAATGTCTTTCTGTCTTATTACTCTCTAACGCTATAGTTTGGAGCTTCTTTAGTTATATTAATATCATGTGGATGACTTTCTCTTATACCTGAAGAAGTTTGAACCACAAATTTAGCATTTTCATATAAATCATCTAATGTTGGTGCTCCTAAATATCCCATACCTGATTTTATACCACCTAGTAATTGGAATAAAGTATCTGCTACTGGTCCTTTATAAGCAACTCTTCCTTCAACACCTTCTGGTACGAATTTCTTTGTTCCATTTTGGAAGTATCTATCACTAGATCCCTTTTCCATAGCTGCTAAAGATCCCATACCTCTATATACTTTATATGTTCTTCCTTGATATATTTCTGTTTCACCTGGTGATTCTTCACATCCAGCTAGCATTGAACCCATCATACAAACTTGTGCTCCTGCTGCTAAAGCCTTAACTATATCTCCTGAATACTTTAATCCACCATCAGCAATAACTGGAACACCGTATTTTCTTCCTTCTTCAACACAATCCATAACTGCTGTTAATTGTGGAACACCTACACCTGCAACTACTCTTGTTGTACAAATTGATCCTGGCCCTATACCAACTTTAACACAATCTGCTCCTGCTTCAACTAAATCTCTTACTGCTTCTGCTGTAGCAATATTACCTGCTATTATTTGAAGTTCTGGATAAACACTCTTTATTTTTCTTACACCTTCAATAACACCTTTACTATGTCCATGTGCTGTATCAAGTGTGATAACATCTACGTTTGCTTTTACTAAAGCTTCAACTCTTTCCATCATGTCATTAGTAATTCCCACTGAAGCTCCACATAAAAGTCTTCCTTTACTATCCTTAGCTGCATTAGGATATGCCTTTGCCTTTTCAATATCTTTTATAGTAATTAATCCTTTTAAATTGTTATCATCATCTATTAAAGGAAGTTTTTCTATTTTATGCTTCTTTAATATTTCTAAAGCTTCTTCTAAAGTAGTTCCTTCCTTTGCTGTTATTAATGGGCTCTTTGTCATTACTTCATTAATTTTCTTATCATAGTTTGTTTCAAAAACTATATCTCTGTTAGTTATTATTCCCACTAATTTAGTTCCTCTTGTTACAGGAACTCCTGAAATTCTATATTTAGCCATTAACTCTAACGCTTGTTTTACTGTATTGTCTTCATTTAAGAATATTGGATCAGTTATTACTCCATTTTCTTGTCTCTTAACTCTATCTACTTCCATAGCTTGTTCTGCTATAGTCATATTTTTATGGATTATACCAATTCCACCTTCTCTAGCCATAGCTATAGCCATTTTAGATTCAGTAACAGTATCCATACTTGCACTCATTAATGGTATATTTAATGATATTTTCTTTGTTAATTTAGTTTTTAAACTAACTTCATTAGGTAAAATTTCAGATTTGTTTGGTACTAATAACACATCATCAAATGTGTAAGCAGTTTTAATAATTTGAGCCATTGTGATTCCCTCCAAATATTTAAAATATGTAATAATTACTAATATAGTCTATTTAATTGTAAAAAAAAAGCATATTAACCTTTAAGTAAGGTTAATACGCCTAATAATCTTAAATTTACTCTATAAGATATAAAGACATTTAATCTTACTTATAGTCGGAAATTATTGGTTTCCGGTAGAAACTCCCTGCCATATCCAGGGTATATACAAGTTTTCATAATGTTCGTTGTTTTTCGATTTTTTTTTATTATAGAGTATTTAGTTTATATTGTCAATATTAAAACAAATCAGGTAATTTTATTTTTTCTTGACTTTCTTCATTTCCTTTAATTGCCCTTAAAGTAGCCATTTTACTACTATTGCCTACAGTTATATCATTGGTATATCTAATAATTACATCATCTACTAATGTATAATTGTATAATATTATAATATATCTTTTCTCATGATATTCTTGAACATTATAATAAAATTTTTCATTATCTTTTGTCATTTCTCCTAATTCTTTAAGGTTTCCATTTATAAACTCGTATACTGTAGGTGTACTATTTAAAACTCCTTTTTTATCTAAATCTAAAATTATTTTTTCACTTTTTTCAACCTCTAAAGATGCTGCAAAATTTACATTTGTCCCTACTAAAAACTCCCTCTCTTTTTCATCAATAATAATTTTATCATCCTTTATTCCATTATATATTCCATGACTTATTTCATAATACTCCTCTAACATATTAACTATAGGTGTATCAATAGCCTTTATAAAATTCTTCTTATTAAATTTATTATAAATTATATAGTTATTTATTATACTTTGTTCCTCATTATTTTCACCAAATTTCAACTGTCCTCTTTTTCCATAAGGAATCTTAACTCTAAAGGATATGATAAATGAATCTGACTCATAAACATCATAGCCATTAACAGTCTCTTTATACTGATAAACTATATCTTCTAATTTAACTATCAATTGCTCTCCATCAGATATTATCTCCTTAATTCTTTCGCTTTCACTTCCAGATATATAATCAAAATTTGTATTGGTATCAAAATGTAACTTGGCATTTATAACATCAAATGATAATTTCTTATTAACACTAAGAAGCCTCTTAGCTACTTCTGCCATATCAGTATCCACACTATTATAATTACCACCATCAATGGTTCCTATAATATAATCATTGAGATTTCCTCCTAATTGGCCATGTAATTTTTCAATATTATTATCTTTATCATCACTTATATCTAGTGTTATTACTTTTATTTGTTGTTCTTTAATGGACTTTATTGCTTCTACAGAATATTTCATTTCTCCTGAAGTTAAAATTATAATAGCCCTATTTTTATTCTCCTCACCAAAACATTTATAAATATCATTGGCTAATAATAATGCTTCATTAATATTTCTGTGATTGCTTTCACTTGTGATAATTTTATTAGTTTGAAAAAGTTGTCTAAATCCATCTTTTGAATTTAAATCTGTCAAACTAAATAATGGTTGCAAGAGATTTGAAGCAGAAATATTTCCTTTCATACTGACATCTTTAGGATTATCTATATAATTTCTATCACCAACTAATGCAGTATCACTAAAAGTTATAATACCAAATTTTGTATTTATAAAAGTTTTATCATTAATTATAGAATTAACTATCCCATTTTGTATCTGTGAATATCTGTTTCCTTTATTCATTTTATTAGATGTATCTATAAGAAAAATTGCTTCTTCAATAATGCCTCCATATGGCTTCTTTGTGAGTTTTAGTTATTTCCATAATTTCATAAACACCTACTCTACCTATATATCCACTATTATTGCAATATCCACATCCCTTTGCTGAATATAACAGCAATTTCTGCTGTTTCATCATCCCTTATCTCTCCAATCATTATTACATCTGGATCCTGTCTTAATATCCTTCTAAGACCACTTGCAAAAGTCATACCGGATTTATTATTAACATTTACCTGATTTATTCCCTCCAAGGTATACTCCACTGGGTCTTCTACCGTAACAATATTTATATTTTCAGAATTTATATCATCTAAAATGCTATATAAAGTTGTTGATTTACCACTTCCTGTTGGTCCTGTTACTAAAACAATGCCATGAGGATTAGATATTATTCTATTAAGTTTATTAATATTTTCAGTACTTAAACCTAAATGTTCTTTATGAACCTTATAGTTATTCTTATCTAAAATTCTTATAACCACTTTTTCACCATAGACCACTGGTAGGATAGAAACTCTTAAATCCACTTCCTTCTCATCAACTTTGGTAATTATTCTTCCATCCTGTGGTATTCTTTTTTCTGCAATATTAAGACCTGCTAATATTTTTATTTTTGCAACTAATGGTGGAAGACTCTCAATACCTATTAAATTTACCGTACTAAGTTCTCCATCTATTCTATAACGAATCCTTACCTCCTTTTCATAAAGCTCTATATGTATATCCGATGCCCTCATTTCAATGGAGTTCTTAAACATATACTCTATCATCTTTACTACAGGGGCATTCTTTATATCATCAATATCATCATCTTTTACTATTACTTTTGACTCCAAGGCTTCTTTACTAAGCTCTTCTGCTGCTTTAATTACTTCCTCATTACTATAATTTAAATCTATAAACTTTTTTATATTTCTTCTTAAATCAATGAATACTTCTACTTCAAATCCAGATGCTATATTTATGTCATCAATGGCAAATATGTTTAAGGGGTCATGCATAGCTACTTGAAGTTTACCCTCATGAAAACCAAAGGGAATAAGGGTATATTTATTGCATAAATTTTGCGGTATCATCTTAATGACCCTTTTATCAAAATTTACTGTATTTAAATCTACTTCCTTTATTCCTGTTTGTTCCTTAATTGCTTCCATCATATCTTTTTCAGTAATGATATTACTGTCTAATAATATTTCCCCTAGCTTCTTACCTAATATCTTTTGAGACATTAACGCTTCATTTAATTGTTCATACGTTATCTTTCCTGAACTAACTAAAATATCTCCTAAACGCTTCTTATTTAATGTTTCCATATATTTTTCTCCAATTATAATAAAAAATACTATATTTTCATCAATGATATATAACAATTAATTATTTCTGTACCATATAATAATGAAATAATTGCTCCCATAGCCAAATATGGACCAAATGCTATTTCAGCTTTTCTTCCTTTTATCTTTAGTATTAAAATCAAGCTTGCTATAATTCCACCTAAAATAAACGCTATAAATAAAGTAAGTATAATTCCTTTAATACCTAAGAATAATCCTATAATTAAAGCTATCTCAATATCACCTTCACCCATTCCCCCTGTAAGAATTACAATTGCTCCAATAACGGAGAAACCTAAAGCACCACCTAATAAATTCCCCCAGGGTATTTGTCCTGAAATTAAAAAGGCAATTATAGCTATGAAAACAAATGATACTATGCCAAAGATAGTAGTAGATTTATAGATATAGTGCGTTTCTAAATCAATACCTGCAATAACTATTAAAAGTGAAGTTAATAAAAATCCTTTTAGTGAACTAATTGAATTTCCGTAGTTACAATATATAAGCACATATAATAATGAATTAAGTATTTCAATAAAAGGGTATTTTATAGATATCCTCTCACCACAACCCCTACATCTTCCTTTTAAAAAGATATAGCTTAAAAGAGGAATTAAATCACATCCCTGCAATTTATAGCTGCAAGTGGTGCAATGTGATGGTGGAAATACAATTGATTCTTCTCTTGGAATTCTATAAATACATACATTTAAAAAACTTCCTATACATAATCCAATAATTGCAATGAATATAATCTCCAAATATATAACACTTCCTCATATTTATATTAATTATTAAAATTATTAACACTTTTTACATATTTTATTGTGCATCTTATATAAAACTTTAGTAAAATTAGTAAAAACAGAAAAAAAACATCAAGCAATTTTACTTGCTTGATGTTTTTTTATTAATACATTCCGTCCATTCCCATTCCTGGATTAGGTGCTGGAGCTGCTTCCTTTTGTGGAATATCTGCTACAGCGGCTTCTGTTGTTAAGAATGTAGATGCTACTGATGCTGCATTTTGAAGTGCTGATCTTGTAACCTTAGTTGGATCAACAATTCCTGTTTGAAGCATATTTACATACTTATCATTTAATGCATCATATCCAATTCCAGCTTCACTGTATTTTACTTTTTCAATTATTACTGAACCTTCAAGTCCTGCATTTATAGCAATTTGTCTCATTGGTTCTTCTAAAGCTTTAACAATTATATTTATACCAACTTGTGTATCAGCAACTTCTGAAGTTAATTCTGCTACTTTATTAATTACATTTACATAAGCAGTTCCACCTCCTGGAACAATACCTTCTTCCACAGCTGCCTTTGTAGCTGCTAAAGCATCTTCAATTCTTAGCTTTCTTTCTTTTAATTCTGTTTCTGTAGCAGCACCAACTTTAATTACTGCAACACCACCTGAAAGTTTTGCTAATCTTTCTTGAAGTTTTTCTTTATCAAATTCAGAAGATGTTTCTTCTATTTGAACCTTTATTTGACCTATTCTTTCTTGAATAAGTGATTTTTCACCTTTTCCATTTACTATTGTAGTATTTTCCTTAGTAACTTTTACACTTTCAGCTTGGCCAAGCATATCTAAAGTAACTTCTTTTAAATCTCTTCCTAATTCTTCAGAAATAACTTCTCCACCTGTTAATATTGCTATATCTTGTAGCATTTCTTTTCTTCTATCACCAAATCCTGGTGCTTTAACAGCTACACAGTTAAATGTTCCTCTTAACTTATTAACTACTAATGTAGCCATTGCTTCGCCTTCAACATCTTCTGCAATTATTAAAAGCTTTCTACCGTTTTGAACTATTTGTTCAAGTATTGGTAAGATTTCTTGTATGTTTGAAATTTTCTTATCAGTTATTAAAATTAATGGATTATCAAGTAATGCTTCCATCTTTTCAGTATCAGTTGCCATATAAGGACTTACATATCCTCTATCAAATTGCATACCTTCAACTACATCTAATTCTGTTCCCATAGATTTAGATTCTTCTACAGTGATAACCCCTTCGTTTCCTACTTTCTCCATTGCCTCTGAAATAAGAGTTCCTATTTCTTCATCAGCTGCTGATATGGCTGCAACTCTTGCAATATCTTCCTTACCAGCTACTGGCTTTGATATATTCTTTATTTCTTCAACTGCTACATCAACAGCTTTTCTTATACCATTTCTTATAAGTATTGGATTTGCACCAGCTGTAACATTCTTAAGTCCTTCTCTTATTATAGCTTGTGCTAAAAGAGTAGCAGTAGTAGTACCATCTCCAGCAACATCGTTAGTCTTTGTTGCAACTTCTTTAACTAATTGTGCTCCCATATTTTCATATGGATCTTCTAACTCTATTTCTCTTGCTATAGATACACCATCATTTGTGATAAGTGGTGAACCAAATTTCTTATCTAGTATAACATTTCTTCCTTTAGGTCCTAATGTAACCTTTACTGTATTAGCTAGCTTATCAACACCTGATTGCATAGCTCTTCTTGCTTCTTCTCCAAATTGAATCATTTTAGCCATAATAATTATCCTCCCTTTTATTCAACAATTGCCAATATATCATCTTGTCTTAATATTATATATTCTTCTCCAGCAACTTTTACATCTGTTCCTGCATATTTTGAATATAAAATCTTGTCTCCAACTTTTACTTCCATTTCTACTCTTTTACCATCTACAACAGCACCTGGACCTACAGCCATAACTTCAGCTTCTTGTGGCTGTTCCTTTGCTGTACCTGTTAGAACTATACCGCTCTTTGTAGTTGATTCAGCCTCTAATTTCTTTATGACAACTCTATCTCCTAATGGTTTAATATTCATTAAAAATACCTCCTACTACTTTTTTGTTAGCACTCACCATCATAGAGTGCTAATATCTATATTTTTATAATATATCCTTTTTCCTTACTTTTCAAATATTACTTTTTTTATTATTGCCTTTTAATGGTTAAATATAACTTAATATTTTAATTTATATTTTATTTACTCCCTGTTGCTTAACATTCCTCCATTTCTCAGTATTTTAAATATTTTACATTAAAAGTAAATCTCCTGATGTAAACTTATATCAGGAGATTTATATTTTCTATATCATTTATTTATTACTTATTAATTCATAATTAACAATTTTCAATTATTTGTTTTTTACCATTACTTTTCTTTCAAGATTAATATCTTTAAATTCTTCTAACTTTTCATTTTTTATAACTGCTTTTATAGGAGACCCATTATTTATTTTAACAAAGGCAGCTTTAGCCTTAGCCTGCGTAACTATTGTTCCTGCACCATTTATACATCCACCTTCACACATCATACCTTCTATAAAATTACCTGGAAGCCTACCTGCTTTTGCCATAGTCATTGTCTTCTTACATTCTAAACCTGAAACCTTTACTGGTTTAAAGTCAACGCTTACTCCACTATCCTTAACATAATTTTCTATAGCTGCTGTTAATCCTCCTGACATACCAAAGTTTCTACCAAATACAGAACCATCAGTAACATCATCTTCCTCACATTCATATGGATTAACTACAAAGGCAGCATATAATGCTAAAAGTTCTTCAAAAGTAAGTACATAATCAACAGCACCTTCCGCACCATTTCTAATAGCTTCTGCTTTTTTAGCTGTACATGGTCCTATAAATACTATTTTTGCTTCTGGGTCCTGTGCCTTTATATATTTAGCTGTTGCTACCATTGGTGATACAGTTCCAGAAATCTTTCCTGCTTCAGTGGATACTGTCTTTTCGATAAAGCTTAAGAATCCAGGACAGCATGAATTAGTCATATATTTATCACCATTTTCCATTCTTTCTATAAACTCATTGCTTTCATGAACAGTTACTGCATCTGCTCCTAAAGCAGCTTCTATCATATCTACAAAACCAAGTTTTTTAATAGAATTTCTAATCTTTCCATAATTCATTGTTGCTCCAAATTGTCCTGTAATTGCTGGTGCTACTATGGCATACATTCTTCTTCCTCTACCTAATCTTTTAGCCACTGGTACTATTAAACTCTTATCAGAAATAGCGCCAAAAGGACATGCGCTCATACACGCTCCACAGTTTACGCATTTTTCTTCTTTTATCATCGCCCTTCTATCTTCTGGATTAATATCTAATGCTCCAGTAGGACAAGATCTCTTACAAGGTCTCATAACTTCAGATATAGCATCATATGAACATGCTTTTTTACACATTCCACATTCTCTACATAACTCTTGATTAATATATGCTTTTCCATTAACTATGCTTATTGCACCAAAGTTGCATGCTTCTTTACATCTATGTGCAACACAATTTCTACATGAATCTGTTACATTATACTTATTAATTGGACATCTATCGCAAGCTGCTTCAATAACATACATTATTTGTTCATCAGGTCTTATGTCAACAAGGTGTTCCTCTATATTATCTCCATCTGCTAAACACCCTGCTGCAAGCTTTGCTCTTTCTAAAACTATAGCTCTTTCTTTATATACACAGCATCTATATGTTGGCTTATTTCCTTTAATAACTTCATATGGAATCTTTTCAATATTATCCAAAGTCACGCTATCTTCTTTAGCAAGCTTTGCCACCTCCGTTAAGACCTCATGCTTAAGTTTTTTAAGTTGAGTTTCAAATTGAAACATATCTTTTCCCCCTATCAAATCTTTCTCAATACTCCACATAATATTATACTATATCTTGTTAATTTATTGTATATTTTAATATTTTTGTAATTTACCCTCATAAAAATAGAGCCTAATTAACTCTAGTTTAATTAAGCTCTTTATATCATTTTACAAAAACATCTTTACTATTATCATTGCTAATCCTAATACTGATAATACAACTCCCGTAACACGATTTAGCTTTTCTGCACTTGCTTTATTAGCAAACTTAGCTGAAACTTGTGCTCCTATAAGGGTAGCTAAAACACATACTATTAAAGCTTTTATATCTGGCATACCACCTATTTTAATATGAGATAGCGCTCCTGTAAGTGCTGTAAATGCCATTATGAATACACTTGTTCCAACTGCTGTTTTAAGTTCATAACCTAAAACGCTAGTTAAAATAAGAAGAAGCATCATTCCTCCTCCAGCTCCTACAAATCCACATATAAATCCTATTACGATTCCACAAAAAATTGATTGAATTACCTTTTGCTTAGCAGATTTATTTTCAACTACTTCTTTAGTAGTCATTACAGGCTTAATAATAAATTTAAGTCCTAAAAATAATGTCATAAATACTGAAAAATTCCCCATTGCACCATTTGGTACTTTTGATGCCACAAAACTACCAAACATTGTAAAGATAAGTACTGAACATAACATTACAATACCATCTTTTATATCTATATTTTTATTTTTTCCATATGTGTAAGCTGATGCAGCTGATGCTAGCACGTCTGATGCTAATGCTATTCCTACTGCCTCATAAGCTGGAAAGCCTAGAAATGTTATAAGCATAGGAGAAATAACTGCTGCTGCTGATAATCCAGCAAGTCCTGTACCAATCCCAGCTCCTAATCCTGCTATAATATATACTATAAATTCCAAAAACATTATTACAACTCCTTCTTAATATTACTTAACATTTTATTTACTATTTCTTTCAAAACTTCTTCTTCTTCTTTGGAAATACCATTATAAATAGTATCTACATATTTTCTTTGTGCCTCCAATGCTTCCTTTATAACTTCACCAGCTAAATTTTCAACCTTTAAATGAATAACTCTTCTATCCTCTTTATCAGCATGAATACTTAAGAAATTTTTAGCAACTAATTTATCTACAGATTTTGAAACATATGATTTTGCTATTCCTCTTAGTTCAACAATATCTTTTGCCGTATCATACTTTGGATTATTATTAAGAAAAAGAAGTATATCCACTTCCACCTTATTCATAGAATACTTATCAGCAACTTCCATAATCATCTTTGAATATAACTTTCCAAACATGCTGGCTGATACTAATATTTCAGTGGTATTACTCATAATAAACCTCCTTAATTAGTTCTTTAGAGAACTGTTCTTTTAAGAACTATTATTGCATAAAAAATATATTATTCAATACCTTTTAAAAAACTTTACTCTTTATTCACATATAAAAATAGTCAATATATTAAATATATTGACTATTTTTATAAATAAATTATACGTTAATATTATTTTCTCTGGCATAATAGAATAAATATTGCTGTGCTAAACCTGAAAGTTCACCAAATTTTTCTCTACCAAATACTCTTATCTTATTTAATGAAACATCCGGTGCAACATAGAAATGAATCATTGCTCTCTTAATCCATACATCAACTGGAAAAGCTGATTTTTTACCCATAGAAAAAAGCATAATACAATCTGCAACCTTGGCACCTACTCCCTTGAAGGCTTGTAATGCTACATGACATTCATCTGTTGGAAGTGACATTATATAATCTAAATCATACCTTTTTAATTCATCAGTTAAATTTCCTGATTTTTTGGCTTCCAAAGCCATATTTATATTATAAATTGTATCAATTATATATTTACTTCTAAAAGATGCACCTGTCTCTTGGATATCTTCAAGGGTTGCGTTCTTTAATTGCTCTGGCGTTGGAAATGCATAGTATATTTCACCTTTATATTCTATTTTATCACCAAACTTCTCTGATATTTTCTTAATGGTCTTCATTATTGAAGGAATACTGTTTCTTGCTGAAATAATAAAACTAATAACCATTTCAAAAGGATCCTGATTTAATAATCTTATTCCATAGCCAAACTCTATAGCTTGTTTTAATAATTCATCCTTACTTAACTCTTCTTTTAAAGGTCCATATTCTGTATTTAAATCAAAATAATTTTCCCATATATTTTTAAAATCATTCATATTGGTATTATGAATTATTACCTCATCATCTTCTTGTATAATTTCTATTACTCTTCTATTAGATACCACTATATAATCAGTATCAGTAACCCTTTGCCATCTAAAGCACTGTCCACATTCTAATATTTGTTTAATATTAAAATTCTTAACACCTTTTATTATAACTGAATCATTTGATTCTATTATTTCTCTATAATCCATAAAACACCTCATCCTTTAATCTATTGTTATATTTTATCTTTAACTAATATCTTGATTATTACTCAAGAACTTTCATAAGGTACATATACTAACAGAATTATCTATTAATAATAATTATTACTTATATTATAGCTTAAAAAAATAAAAGTATCAAAAATAGAGATATAAAATAGATAAAATATTTTTTTGGAGTTTATGTTATTTATATATATTTCTTTACCTTTATTCTAGTTTATATGTTTTATGGGGTGTAATATTTTTTGGTATTTATTGGTATAATTATAAGTGTACATGTATTCTTAACCCTTAATTAATATAATAAATATTTGGAGGTAATGCTTATATGAATACATTTGAAAAAAGTATTCAAGTTTTGGAAGACTTATTTGCAAGAGATTATCAATTTGCTCTAGCAACTTGCGATGAAAACATCCCTTCTGTAAGATTTGTTGATACATTTTATTATGATGGTGCCTTTTATGTTGTTACTCATGCTGAATCCTTAAAAGTATTAGAACTTGAACTTAATGAAAAAGTAGCTTTATGTAATAAATCTTATAGATTCAGTGGAATGGCCCATAATATAGGTCATCCTTTAAAAAAAGAAAACTCAGAAATACGTCATAAGCTGATGGATGCTTTTAGTTCATGGTATTTTAAACATAATAATGAAAATGACAAAAATATGTGCTATATAAAAATAGATTTAAGTCATGGCTTCTTCTATAAAGATGGCACTGGCTATGATGTAGACTTTATAAACAAACAAGCCACAGAATTCCCCTTCACCTTCGATATAAAAACCATTGATAATTATAAGTGATGAATGATGAATTATGAATTTAGGAAAAAACTCTCTGAGTTTATTTTAAATAATAAGAAGGAATTTCCCTAAGGGAAATTCCTTCATTAATTTTTAATTTTTAATTCTTAATTCTTAATTACCCTTGGTAGTTAAAGAATCCTCTTCCACTCTTTCTTCCAAGCCAACCAGCTCTAACATATTTTCTTAATATATTGCTTGCTCTATATTTTGTATCTCCTGTTTCTTTATATAATACATCCATAATAGCTAAGCATACATCAAGTCCAATTAAATCTCCTAGTGCTAAAGGTCCCATTGGATGATTTGCACCATATTTCATAGCTGTATCTATATCTTCTGCTGAAGCAATTCCTTCTTGAAGGATAAATGATGCTTCATTGATCATTGGAATAAGTATTCTATTAACAACAAATCCTGGAGCTTCTGCAACTTCTACTGGATTTTTTCCTATAGCTTCTGATAATTCTTTTACAGTATTAAAAGTTTCATCTGATGTAGCTATTCCTCTAATAACTTCAACAAGCTTCATTACTGGAGCTGGATTAAAGAAGTGCATTCCTATAACCTTATCTGGTCTCTTAGTAGCTGAAGCCACTTCAGTTATTGATAAAGAAGATGTATTTGAAGCTAGTATTGTGCTTTCTTTACAAATACCATCTAGTTCTGCAAATATAGATTTTTTAATTTCCATATTTTCTATTGCTGCTTCTACAACTAAATCACAATCTGCAGCTAAGTTCATATCAGTTGTTCCTGATATTCTTGAAAGAACTGCTTCCTTTGTAGCTTCGTCCATTTTTCCTTTAGCTACTAATTTACTTAAATTTTTATTGATTCCAGCTAATCCTCTTTCAACGAATTCATCTTTTATATCTCTTACAATAACTTCATAACCTTTTTGAGCAAAAGCTTGAACTATTCCTGCTCCCATAGTTCCAGCACCTAAAACAAAAATCTTTTCCATAAAACTATACCTCCTAATTCTCTTGAATTTCTTTTAATTGAGTAATCATTTCTGGTATTACTTTATTTAAATCTCCAACTATTCCATAGTCAGCTACTTTCATAATTGGAGCTGTTTCATCTTTATTAATTGCTATAATCATATCTGAATCTTGCATACCAGCAACGTGTTGAATAGCTCCTGAAATACCACATGCTACATATATTGTAGGTTTAACAGTCTTACCTGTTTGTCCAACTTGATATGCTGCATCTATCCATCCTTTTTCAACAGCTGCTCTAGATCCTGCTACAACACCGCCTAAAGCATGCGCTAACTGTCTTAATAATTCAAAATTCTCTTCAGAACCTACTCCTCTTCCACCTGAAACTATTACCTTAGCTTCTCCAATATCAATTATTTCTTTATTAGCTTTAACTATTTCTAAAACTTGAGTTCTTATATCTGAAGGTTCTATTTGAACTTTAACATTTTCCACAACGAACTCAGTATTCTTTTCAGTAGATTTAGTAAAAACCCCTGGTCTTACAGTGGCCATTTGAGGTCTGTGATCTGGACATGCAATTGTAGCCATTAAGTTACCACCAAAAGCTGGTCTAGTAGCTAATAAAGCACCATCGCTAACTTCTACAGCTAATGAAGTACAGTCAGCAGTTAACCCTGTTGATAATCTTGCAGCTACTCTTGGCCCTAAATCTCTTCCGATAAATGTAGCTCCAATGAATATAATTCCTGGCTTTCTTTCATTTGCTAAATCACAAATTACTTTTGTATAGCCATCAGTTGTATAATGTTCTAATTCTGGACTTTCAGCCACAAGCACTTCATCTGCACCATGTTCTCCTAAAATAGGTGCTAAACCTTCTACATTATTTCCTAATAAGATTGCTGTAAGCTTAACTCCTAATTCATTTGCAAGTCTCTTTCCTTCTCCTAATAACTCTAAAGAAACTTTTTGTAATTTACCTTCTCTTTGCTCAGCAAAAACCCAAATACCTTTATAATCTGCTATATTCATTTTCAATTCCTCCCTTAAGCAATCCTAGATATAATGCTTTTCCTTTAATTTACCTAAAACATATGAAACTGCTTCTGGTGCACTTTCCTTTACCACTTCTCCAGCACCTTTAGCTTCTTTAGTCATAGATTTCTTAACTTTAGTTGGAGATCCCTTTAATCCTATTTGTGATGCATCAACATCAAGATCATTTGCTGTAAATACAGTTATTTCTTTATCCTTAGTAGCAAATATCTTTCCAACATTCATATATCTAGGATGGTTTAATTCTGCTATAGCAGTTAAAAGTACTGGAGTTTGAACCTTAATCATTTCATATCCATCTTCTAATGCTCTATTTACTAATAATCCATCACTTTCTACTTCAACATTTTGTACATATGTTACTTGAGGTATTCCTAAATGCTCAGCAATTTCTGGTCCAACTTGTGCTGTATCACCATCAATAGCTTGTCTACCTCCAAAGATAATATCATAGTCTAAGTTTCTTATAGCTGAAGCTATTGTTCTTGAAGTAGCTAATGTATCAGCTCCACCAAAAGCTCTATCTGTAATTAATATTGCATCATCTGCCCCCATACATAAAGCTTCTCTTAAAGCATCTTTTGCTTGAGGAGGTCCCATACTTATTACTGTAACCTTTCCTCCATGCTTTTCCTTTAAGCATAATGCTGCTTCCAATGCATGCTTATCCTCTGGATTAATTATTGAAGGAACACCATCTCTAATTAATGTTCCTGTTTTTTGATCTATCTTAACAACAGTTGTATCTGGAACTTGTTTTAAACAAACTACTATATTCATTATTTTAAGCCTCCCTTAATTACTTTAATAAGCTTCCTGAAATGACCATCTTTTGAACTTCAGAAGTTCCTTCATAAATTTCAGTGATCTTAGCATCTCTCATCATTCTTTCAACTGGATATTCCTTAGTATATCCATATCCACCAAACAATTGAACAGCCTTAGTTGTAACATCCATAGCTAATTCTGCTGCATATAATTTTGCTCTAGCAGCATCTATTGAATATGGCTGTTTATTTTCTTTTAACCATGCAGCTTTATATACTAAGAATCTAGCAGCTTCAATTTTTGTGCTCATTTCAGCAACCATCCATTGTAATCCTTGGAATGCTGCTATAGGTCGACCAAATTGTTTTCTTTCTTTCATATATTTGATAGCTTCATCTAAAGCGCCTTCTGCAATTCCTAATGCTTGAGCAGCTATACCAATTCTTCCTCCATCAAGAGTTTTCATTGCTATACCAAAGCCTTTTCCTTCTCTACCAATTAAATTTTCCTTTGGAACTACACAGTTTTCAAATATAAGCTCTGTAGTAGAAGATGCTCTTATACCAAGCTTGTCCTCTTTTTTTCCTATTGAAAATCCTTGGAATCCTTTTTCGACAATAAATGCTGAGATTCCCTTAGTTCCCTTTGATTTATCAGTCATGGCAAATATTATAAATGTATCGGCTACACCACCATTAGTAATAAATATCTTAGAACCATTTAAGATATAGTTATCTCCATCTAATACTGCTGTAGTTTGTTGTCCTGCTGCATCTGTACCTGCTCCTGGTTCAGTAAGTCCAAATGCACCAATCTTATTTCCTGTACATAAGTCTCTTAAATATTTTTCTTTTTGTTCAGGAGTACCATTTTCATTTATTAATGAAGCACAAAGTGATGTATGTGCTGAAAGAATAACTCCTGTAGTAGCACAAACTTTTGATAGCTCTTCCACTGCTAGGATATAAGATAATACATCACCACCAGCTCCACCAAATTCAGTAGGGAAAGGAATTCCCATCATTCCTAACTCTCCCATTTTCTTAACGTTTTCCATTGGAAATCTTTCTGTTACATCTATTTCAGCAGCTATTGGTTTAACTTCATTAACTGCAAAATCTCTAACCATTTGCCTAACTAATTCTTGCTCCTTAGTCAATGTAAAATTCATACTTTTACCTCCCATAAATTGCCCTTATACATACTTAAACACATTTATTTAAAACAAATTATTATTTATTTTGGAAATTCTTTTCTCTTCTTTCTAGAAATGCACTCATTCCTTCTTTTTGATCTAAAGAATCAAAGCAGCTTCCGAAATCCCCTGCCTCTATTTCTATAGCCTTATCTATATCCACTTGCATACCTCTATTTATGGCATCCTTACATGTCTTAACAGCTATTGGTGCATTTGAACATATAGCTTTTGCCATAGCTCTTGCTTCATCCATTAATTTATCTAAAGGCACAACTTTATTTACTAATCCTATAGATAACGCTTCATCAGCTTTTACTATTGCACATGTATAAATTAATTCCTTTGCCTTTCCTTCTCCAACAAGTCTTGGAAGTCTTTGAGTTCCACCAAATCCAGGAGTTATACCAAGCCCTGCTTCAGGTTGAGCAAACTTAGCCTTTTCAGAGGCAATTCTTATATCACATGCCATTGCAAGTTCACAGCCTCCTCCTAGAGCAAATCCTGAAATTGCTGCAATAACTGGTTTATCTAAATTTTCAAGTCTTCTAAATACTTTATTACCTAGTAAACCAAATTCCTTTCCACCCTTTGAATCAAGATTTTTCATTTCTGCAATATCAGCACCAGCAACAAAAGATTTTTCACCTGAACCTGTTAAAATTACACAATAAATATTGTTATCATTTTCCAAATCCTCTATTACAGCATTTAACTCTTTTAAAGTTTCAGAATTTAAAGCATTTAATGCTTTAGGTCTGTTTATTGTTACAGTAGCAATATTACCCTCTTTTTCTAAAAGAACATTATTAAATTCCATATTTGCCTCCCTATATATAAATCCCAGATATTGTTTGTTAATTATATAACAAATATCAACAAAAAAATTTACCTCTTTACAAGGTTAATCTTAATATAAATCTTAATTACACTCTAATTATAATAACTATTTTTTACATTTGCAACAATATTTTGTAATTTTACTTTTATTTTACAATTATTAGCGCATAAAAAAAGAGCTCTATTACTAGCGCTCTTTTTTATGTGCTTTTCTTATTTATTCATTTGGTAAACTAAAGTTAATAAACTTTCAGATAAATGAACATTTTCTACCTTAACAGTCTCTGGCACATGAAGATCTATTGGTGCAAAGTTCCATATCCCTCTAACTCCACCATTTACTAAAACATCACATACCTTTTGTGCATTTATTCTAGGAACACAAAGTATTCCCATATCTATATGATTTTCTTCTAAATATCCTTTAAGTTCATCAATATCTTTTATTTCAACATCTCTTATTCTCATGCCTACAAGTTTTGGATTTGCATCAAATATTGCTGTTATTCCAAGACCTATATCAGTAAATCTACTATAATTCGCTATCGCTTGACCTATATTTCCAGCTCCAATAAGTACTGCATTATATTCTTTTCCTACACCTAAAATAGCTCCAATTTGATTATGTAGTTCTTTTACATTATATCCATAACCTTGTTGTCCAAAGTCTCCAAAGTTATTTAAATCCTGTCTTATTTGAGAAGCAGTAAAACCTATTTTTTCACCTAATTCTTTTGAAGATATCCTATCAACATCATTTTTGACAAGTTCTCCTAAATATCTATAGTACTTTGGCATTCTTTTTATAACTGCCATAGAAACATTTTTCTTCTTTTCCATAGTATATTCTCTCACTTTCTTATATTTTGCTTAACATTATGACAATTTAATTACCATAAAAAAATATATATCCTATTACCCCATATTGTTTATAATTTTAAACACTTTGATAATATAATAACATACTTTTTTTTCTAAATCTATATTCCATCACGGATTTTCTAAATATAACCAATAATACAACTCATTATTTCCCTACATTTATTTTAAGCATTTTTTTTATATATATTATAAAAATAAAGACTTATGTATAACGTAGCAGATCCGTTATACATAAGTCTCCCTAGATAAATATAAAGCCAAATGCCTAAACAAACGGCTCTATATTAAGATACAAAGTAATTTTGTATGCATCCCTATGCCTAAAATGTTCTCGACTTTTTTTATTATAGTTAAGCATATGATTTTTGTCAATATTTATCGAAAACATCTAGTAGAGTTAATTATGGCAATTATGGTTACTCCTACATCTGCAAATACAGCTGTCCACATATTTGCTATTCCAAATGTTCCAAGTACCATGACTATTACCTTTACTCCTAGTGCAAAGATTATATTTTGCCATAGTATTTTATTAGTTTTCTTTGATACATTTATTGCATCTACTAAAGCATTTATGTCATCTTTCATTAAAACTACATCTGCTGCTTCAATGGCTGCATCTGATCCAATGCCTCCCATGGCAATACCTATATCTGCTCTGGCTAATACTGGTGCATCATTTACTCCATCACCTACAAAGGCAAGTCTACCATTCTTATTAGATGCTTTTAAAAGTTTTTCAACTTCCTTAACTTTTCCTAATGGCAGTAATTCTGAGTGAACTTCATCAATATTAACCTTTTCTCCAACCTTTTCTGCTGTCTTTTTATTATCACCTGTAAGCATTACTGTCTTTTTAACTCCAGCTGCTTTTAAATTTATTAAAGCTTCAGCTGCATTTTCCTTAATTTTATCTGATATTACTATACTACCTTTAAATTCTCCATTTATTGCACAATATACCACTGTTCCTATAGAGTCTACTTCATTATATGAAATGTTAAATTGATTCATTAATTTTGCATTACCTATAAGAATCTCTTCATTATTTATTACAGCTTTTATTCCATGCCCTGCTATTTCTTCATATTCTTCTATAACTTCTTTATCTATTTCTTTGCCATATTCTTTTATAATAGAAATAGCTATTGGATGATTGGAAAAGCTTTCAGCCATAGCAGCTACTTCTATTAGTTTTTCCTTTTGGATATTATTTGTATTTATTTCTGTAACGGTAAATACCCCTTCTGTTAAAGTACCAGTCTTATCAAATACAACAGTTTCTAAATCTTTCAATAATTCTAAATAGTTACTTCCCTTAACTAGTACACCTTTTTTAGAAGCACCACCTATACCTGCAAAGAACCCTAAAGGAACTGATACAACTAAGGCACAGGGACAAGATACAACTAAAAATACTAATGCTCTATAAAGCCAAGTTGAAAATAACGCATCCTTTATAAATATTGATGGTACTACAGCTATTAATATTGCTAAAGCTACAACTATAGGTGTATATACTTTTGCAAATTTAGTTATAAATTTTTCTGTATTGGCTTTTTTATTTGCTGCATTTTCTACCATTTCTAATATTCTTGAAACTGTAGATTCACCAAATTTTTTAGTTACTTTAACCTTTAATACACCATTGGTATTTATTCCACCTGATAATATTTCATCATTAACTGCAATTTTTCTAGGAACTGACTCTCCTGTAAGTGCAGAAGTATCAACAAAACTTTCTCCTTCAACAACAATGCCATCTAAAGGAATTTTTTCTCCTGGTTTAACTAAAATTATATCTTCAACTTTCACTGTTTCAGGCGATACTTTTTTTTCTTTTCCATCTATAATAATATTTGCATAATCAGCTCTTATATCCATAAGTGATGATATTGAACTTCTTGATTTATTTACAGCATATCCTTGAATAGTCTCTCCTATTTCATAAAACAGCATTACTGCAACAGCTTCTGGATATTCACTTATAGAAAATGCTCCTATAGTTGCCACTGTCATTAAAAAGTTTTCATCAAATAATTGTCCTCTTGCTATATTTTTAATAGCTGTAAGAACAACTTTTCCACCTATTAATAAATAACTAGCTACAAATAATATTAATGCTAAAGCTCCTTTAAAATCACCAATTACAGCAATTAAATATAATATTGTACCAATTATAAGGGTTGGTTTTACTTCAAATTTTGCCCTTTGTACATTTGTTTTTCCAGAGACCTTTTTTTCTACTTTAACATGAGGTTCTAATGCTTCAACTATCTTTTTAATTTCATTTATGGCATGCTCTTCCTTAACTTTTCTTTCTAGCTTTACATTTAATGTTGTAGTTGTAAAATTTAAATTACTTTCTTTTACTCCTTCCATCTTGCCAACTTTTTCTTCAATCTTTCTTGCACAATTAGCACAATTTAATCCTTC
>JABLTS010050050.1_pt1 | contig 37914 bp, 30 predicted proteins | sample 7160081 | NCBI WGS metagenome assembly JABLTS01 (sample SAMN14651231, study PRJNA627086) | human gut metagenome | isolation source: feces | host: Homo sapiens | reverse complement strand
TTGTGATCGACTACGAAGGTCATCTTACTCTTCTTGCGCTCAATATGTGCATTGCGGCTGCGCTCACAGCCAAACAGGCGAACCATCAACTGATTAAGCAGATGCTCAGCCGTATGAGCAGGAGGGAATTCCTCCTTATGATGCTCATTCAATATGATATCACTTTCCTCCATCTTAACATTGAATTTATAGATTCTTACTCCGTTAGCATCCATTGATATCGGGAATACGCCATTCCTCTTCAACTCTACCTTCTTCTTGCCTCCCGAGAACAATTCAGTTACCAGAACCTCCTCTTCCGTAATCTGGAAGAAATCAAAAGCATGACCAGGGATGCATACCTGCAGCTGGCGAGCCTCCTGGGCAAAGTTGAGCACGATGAGCATCACCTCATTATCCTTCTTGCGAAGAAAGGCAAAATTGGTACGTGGATCAAAGCCCTCTGAACCCGGATTCACATACATCAGGTCGAAGGTATCACCTTCGCGAAGCGCCTTCTCCTCATTGGCAAGACGGAGAAGCTGGCGATAGGTAGCAGCCAGATATTTCTGCTCTGCAGTATATGCTTCCTCCTCACCTTCCTGATAAGCATGGGTCAGGGTCTCCGGACTCCAGTAGTCGAATATCGTAGTACGGCCATCTCTGCCGCTGAATCCTTCCTTGTCCATACCCTTCTCGCCAAACTCCTGTCCGCTGTAGAGCATGAAAGGATTCTTCTGGAAGAAGAGACTCATGGCTGCTGCAGGAATCGCCTTCATGGCGCTGCCGCAGAAGAAGTCGCTGGCTATGCGCTGCTCATCATGGTTCTCCAGGAAGTAGAGCATGTGATCGCGGATGTCATCCACCACCTGCCACTCGTGAGTGATACTGGCTGCCGGACGCTCACCACGAATCACACCGCGAAGACAATCATACATGCCCACCTTATCGTAGAGATAATCGAATCCCGCCTTCACATAGTTGCGATACTGGTTAGGATCATACACCTCACCGATAACAATGATATGAGGAAACTTGGACTTCAGAATCGCCGTAGCGTATGACCAGAATGCCGTAGGCACCATCTCTGCCATGTCGCAGCGGAATCCATCTACACCCTTGCTTGCCCAGTAGAGCAGGATATCCGTCATCTTACCCCAGGTGCTTGGCACCGGCTCGTAATGATAGCTTCTGCCACCTGCATCGCAGTAATCCACACCATAGTTGAGCTTCACGGTCTCATACCAGTCGTTGCAACCCGGGCGGTTGTCGAAACGGTCATTTCCCGTAGCTCTTGCCGGACTCTCCTCGTATGGCTCATAGATTTTGGCATCCTTGGCATTATAAGCCTTGAACTCCGGTTTAGAGTAGCGAACTTCATTCAGGTCGAGATCGCCCCATGTATAATAGAAATTATTCTTCGTAGAGAAGTGCATATTGGTATCATCATCTTCTCCCAGATCCCGTACACCTGCCGGTTTGCAGATGGAATGATACTCACGAGCCACATGGTTCGGCACAAAGTCCATGATGACCTTCATACCAGCCTTGTGCGTACGCTCGATAAGAGTCTCCCACTCCTTCATTCTCAGGCTGACATTCACGGCCAGATCAGGGTCAATGTCATAATAGTCGGTAATGGCGTATGGCGATCCAGCCTTGCCCTTTACCACCTCAGCATGCTGAGTAGGAATACCATAAGATGAGTAGTTTGTCTGTGTAGCGTGACGGATCACACCTGTAAACCAGATATGAGTGAAACCCATGTCATGAATACGGGCCAACACCTCATCACTAAAGTTATTAAGCTTTCCGCAACCGTTTTCTTCAATGGTGCCATTCTCCTTACGAGTGGTATTCCTGTTACCAAACAATCGGGGGAGAACCTGGTAAATAACTATTTTTTCCTTCATTTAGCGGTCGTTACTTAAATGATAAAACGTTTTATCCTCCCGGCAACGCCTTTGCCGGAAAGATAAAACGCATGATTATTCTGATAGCTGATTATGCAATACCGTGATTACCTACAGTCTTGTCGATGCGGCCAATCATACCCTGCAGAGCCTTGCCAGGACCACACTCTGTGAAATCGTCAGCACCATCAGCAATCATAGCCTGAACAGAAGCTGTCCAGCGTACTGAACTTGTGAGCTGAGCAATGAGGTTCTGCTGAATCTCAGCTGGATCTGTATGAGGCTTGCCATCTACATTCTGATAAACAGGGCACTTAGGAGCTGAGAAAGCAGTCTTCTCGATAGCTGCCTGAAGTTCGTCCTTTGCTGGCTGCATCAATGGAGAGTGGAAAGCACCACCTACCTTCAATGGCAGGGCACGCTTGGCACCGGCAGCCTTCAACTGCTCGCAGGCAGCATTGATAGCATCAACATTACCAGAGATAACGAGCTGACCAGGGCAGTTGTAGTTGGCAGCAACTACAACGTTGCCCTCTGTGCTAACCTGAGCGCAGATTTCCTCAACCTTCTCATCAGGCAAACCGATGATGGCAGCCATAGTTCCAGGATTAGCCTCGCAGGCCTTCTGCATAGCGTTGGCACGTGCAGCCACCAGCTTCAAACCATCCTCGAAGGCCATAGCACCTGCAGCTACCAAGGCTGAGAACTCACCGAGAGAGTGACCAGCTACCATAGCAGGCTGGAACTCATCGCCCAGGCAAAGAGCAGAGATAACAGAGTGGAGGAATACAGCAGGCTGGGTAACCTTGGTTTCCTTCAACTGCTCGTCTGTACCAGCGAACATAATATCAGTAATCTTAAAGCCGAGAATTTCATCAGCCTTATCGAAAAGTTCTTTTGCCAATGCGTTGTTATCGTAGAGGTCCTTACCCATACCTACGAACTGAGAACCCTGACCAGGGAAAACAAATGCTTTCATTTTTATCTATTTTAAAAATTTATTATTAATTATTTCTTCTTTAAAAGCGAATTCCATGAATTCGGCTGCAAAGATACAATATTTTTCTGAGAATCGGGAGAGAATAAGCTAAAATAAAGTTATATATGTACTAAATTACCACTCTATTATACGATTTTACCCTGATATCGGAATACAGAAACAAAAAATCCCTAATGCCTTTCGGCAAAAGGGATCTTTATATTAATTTGCTTTACAGTGCGAAAATTTTCGTACTTGTGTCGATTTGAGATTATTTTTTTGAGGATTACTCAGCTGCTGGAGCCTCTTCCTCAGCTACAGCCTCAGCTGCAACCTCCTCAGCAGCAGGAGCTGCAACAGGAGCGTTCTCAGCAACAACGTTAACTGGAACCTTAACCTCAACCTCCTTGTGATAGTGTACAGTAGCCTCGTACTCGCCTACCTTCTTAGCATCCTTCATAGTGATGATCTTGCGATCAACCTCGATGCCCTTCTTAGCGAGCTCCTCAGCAACAGTTGCAGCGTTAACTGAACCGTAGAGCTGACCAGTAGCACTAACCTTAGCAGCGATAGTAAGAACGATGCCATTGAGAGCCTCGCCCTTCTTAACAGCCTCAGCCTTGATAGCCTCAAGCTTGTGAGCCTGCTGCTTCAAATCCTCAGCCAACTGCTTCTTAGCAGATGGAGAAGCGATAACAGCCTTACCTGTAGGGATAAGGAAGTTACGACCATAACCACTCTTTACATTTACGATATCGTTCTTGTATCCAAGACCGATAATATCTTGCTTCAAAATAATTTCCATTCTTCTTCTCCTCCTTAAATTACTTCATCAAATCGGTTACGTAAGGAAGCAAAGCGATCTGGCGAGCACGCTTAACAGCCTGTGCCACGCGGCGCTGATACTTCAAAGATGTACCTGTGATACGACGTGGAAGGATCTTACCCTGCTCGTTCAAGAACTTCTTCAAGAACTCTGGGTCCTTATAGTCGATGTACTTAATACCGCTCTTCTTGAAACGGCAATACTTCTTCTTCTTTGTGTCGATAGAAGGAGCGGTCAAATAACGGATTTCTGATTTCTGATCTGCCATGATTAAGCCTCCTCTTTTTTACCAAGCTTAGCACGACGCTTCTCGGCGTACTGTGCTGCATACTTTTCAAGTTTAACAGTCATGTAACGAATAACTTTCTCGTCGCGGCGATAGCCAGTCTCGAGCTTGTTAATCAAAGTTGGTTCAGCCTTGAACTCAATCAAGTTGTAGAAGCCTGATGTCTTCTTCTCAATGTTGTAAGCCAACTTCTTCAAACCCCAAGCCTCTTCATTCAAAATCTCAGCACCGTTATCGGTGAGCAGCTTCTTGAACTTAGCGACCGTTTCCTTCATCTGTTCATCAGACAAAACGGGAGTCAAAATGAAAACGGTTTCGTATTGATTCATACTACTTTTGATAATTAAAATGTTATTAAATAAATTGTTGCACCCACAGATTCCGTGTCTAAAAAACACCTCTTCCACGAAATGCGGTGCAAAATTACTACTTTTTATTCAAATAACCAAATATTTTTTGTACTTTTGCCGAAAATATTTAATTCATTGGTTATTATATCATAAAAAGAGGACTGAAATAATGAAAATAAACAAAATCAAGCAACTTTTGCCTGCACTTTTATCCATGGGTATGACATTTATCGTACTGGGGGTACTCATGCTTGCTGCCAGTTTCGTCTTTGGTATCAAAAACAACATCCTGCTGTTCGCCGGACTCTTTTTCATTGTCGCAGGAACAGCAGGATATGTATATTCGCTCAAGCAAAAGCCTTAGCTTAGTGACAGAGAAATTACTTATTCCTCGTTAGGAGTAATCAGCTTATAACCCTTACCATGGATGTTGATAATCTCAATCTGTGGATCATCTTTCAGGTGCTTGCGCAACTTGGTGATATATACATCCATAGAGCGAGCATTGAAGTAGTTGTCGTCTATCCAGATTGTCTTCAGGGCAAAGTCACGCTGCAGAATCTCATTGGCATGAGAACAGAGCAATGCCAACAGTTCATTCTCCTTGGTGGTCAACTTAGTCTGCTTCTCACCTGCAGAAAGCAACTGCTTCTGGGTATCGAAAGTAAACTTACCAATGTGGTACAGAGTTGACTCCTTATTCTTCTTACCACGTACTCGACGAAGGATAGCCTCTACACGGAGCACCAACTCTTCCATAGAGAAAGGCTTAGTGATATAATCATCGGCACCAATCTTGAAACCTTCGAGGATATCTTCCTTCAGTGTCTTGGCTGTCAAGAAGATGATTGGAATATCGGCATTAGCCTGACGAATCTCCTGGGCCAAGGTGAAGCCGTCCTTCTTTGGCATCATCACGTCGAGCACGGCAATATCAAACTTGCCTTTGGTAAACTCTCTGTAACCAGCCTCACCATCGGGGCACAAAGTTGTATCATATCCCTTTGCCAATAAATACTCGCGAAGCAACATACCCAAGTTCTCATCGTCCTCGCAAAGCAAAATCTTAATTGTCTCTTCCATAATCTTATAGCTTTAATATTAATATTCTGTTTATTTTATCAATCATGAATCACATTATTTTATCAATCATGAATCACAGGCAGCTTGATAGTAAAGGTTGTTCCCTTTCCATACTCGCTATCCACCTTGATCTCACCATCATGAAGATCTACTATCTTCTTTACATAAGCCAGACCCAGACCGAAGCCCTTCACATCGTGGACATTACCTGTATGAACACGGTAGAACTTATCAAAAATCTTCTTCAGATTCTCTTTCTTCATACCCAAGCCCGTATCTGTGATGGAGAGATATAGATGCTGATCGTCGTTCCACGTCTTCATCGTGATATCGAGCGCCTCACCTGGTTTGCGATACTTCACAGCATTATCCATCAGATTGAAGATTACATTTTGGAAATGTACCTCATCTACATAGATAGAGGAATCCACTGCCTCGATATCGGTATACACCTTTCCGCCCGTATGCTCTACACGCAATGAGAACGAATGGGCTATATTCTCCACCATCTCGTTAAGGTCAAGTTCCTTCTTCTTGAACACAGCCTTCTTGCGGTCGAACATACTCATCTGCAAGACCTTCTCTACCAGGAAGCGCAGTCGCTTTGACTCGTCATTGATGACCGCACCCAAGTGTTTCTGCATCTGTTCGCTCTTTGATACCGAAGAGTCGTTGAGCATCTGGGCAGCCAGACTGATGCTGGCTATAGGCGTCTTCAACTCATGTGTCATATTGTTGATAAAGTCGTTCTTTATCTCCGTATAACGCTTCTGTCGGAATATTACCACAATGGTGAAGATGAAGGTGATCAGCAACACCAATGTAAAGATGATACTTGGTATCATGAAGCGCACACTCGAGAAGATATAACTGTTCATGTCAGGGAAATGCACCTTCACAACTCCCATCTTAGACTGAGGATCATTGCGGAACAGTACTTGCGAATAGCTGTATTCCTCGCCCTCTTCTGAAAAGTCAGGACAACGATAAACCTCGCGTCCATCCTGTGTGCTCACCGTGAAATGATAAGGAATGTTGATACCATTATTCATCATTTCCGCCTTGAGGTCCTGGTCGAGCTGTTTGAAGTTGATGCGTTCCTTCAAAGGCTTGTCTGACGCCGAATAGAGAATGGAGTAAACCACTTCGTCAAGCAACGCCTTCTGGTAAACATATCTATTCTTGACAATCTCCTGCAATGACTTCTGGGTCTCGTGCAAGGAGTTCTTGTCGCTTCGCAGAATCATGGCCTTTGGCATCTGAGCAGGATTGGTAGCTATGGTCTTCAGTTCGAAAGAAGAATAGACAGTACCGTCCTTACCTGTCACCGAATACTGATGTGAATGCTGAACTGTGCCATCAAGCTGCCCGCTCCTTGTACCCACAGAATCTTTCCGAGTGGCTCTGCGCTCAGTCTCATTGACGTCTTTCTCCAAATAGCGCAACGTCTCGTTCAACTCCAAGTTTCTTGAAGCTTGATACAGGGCTCTGTTGACCGACTCGTCAAACTGTTCTTTCTTCATATTCACCATCTCCTGAATATAACTCAGTTGAAGGAAAAGCAAAGCCAAGAACGAAAAGCCCATGATGATGGCAATAGTCCAAATTGTTTTCTTCTTCATGGCAGCAAAGATAGACAAATTTCTTAAACGATTAACAAATTGTCGTTAATTATTTATTCGTAATTTAATATTATTAACAATATCGATATTTGATAATTACCGATAAGCACTTATCTGAACCAACAAAAGTGCCTATCGTAATTACAGATACTCTTTCGACAAGAAAGAACAAGAGGACATGCAACAATCCGCATGTCCTCTTTCTTCTTATTATTTATTTTATCAACTAACTATTACTCAGCCTCTTTAGCCAATTCTGCCTCGTGTTCAGCTATCAACTTGCCCTGAATATCATTAGGAACAAGCTCGTAACTTGCAAACTTGGTAGTGAAAGAAGCACGTCCACCTGTGAGCGAACTCAGAGAGATAGAGTAGTTGGAAAGTTCCTTCAACGGAATCTTCGCACTCAACTTCTGATAACCAGCCTCGCTGTCCATACCCATGATAAGAGCACGGCGGCCCTGCAAGTCACTCATCACATCGCCCATGAAATCGGCAGGAACATAAACCTCCAAATCATAGATTGGCTCAAGAATCTTAGGACCGGCCTGCTTGAAAGCATCGCTGAAGGCATGACGGGCTGCCAGCATGAACGACAACTCATTACTGTCTACTGGATGCATCTTGCCATCATAAACGATAACTCTCACATCGCGGGCATAGCTGCCTGTCAGAGGACCGTGCTCGATACAGTCCATAATACCCTTGAGGATAGCAGGCATGAAACGTGCATCAATGGCACCACCTACCACAGAGTTGAGGAATACCAACTTACCACCCCACTCCAATGAAACTTCCTCGCGACTCTTGATGTTCATCTTGAACTCCTGTCCGTTGAAGGTGAATGAGGTTGGATCAGGCATACCCTCTGCATATGGCTCCACTATCAGGTGAACCTCACCAAACTGTCCGGCACCTCCACTCTGTTTCTTATGTCGATACTCGGCACGAGCCTTCTTGGTAATGGTCTCACGATAAGGAATACGAGGCTCACCGAAGACAATGTTCAACTTCTCATTGTTCTCCAGGCGCCACTTCAATGTACGCAAGTGGAACTCGCCCTGACCATGCACAATCACCTGGCGCAACTCCTTACTCTGCTCCACTACCCATGTAGGATCCTCCTGGCGCATCTTCAAGAGAGCAGCCATCAGTTTCTCTGTATCCTGAGCATTGACAGCCTTTACGGCACGGGAGTACTTGGAGTTAGGATACTTGATGAAGTCGAAACGCCACTCTGTATCCTTGCCATTCAGCGTATTGCCAGTCTTCACGTCCTTCAACTTCACGGTACAACCGATATCACCCGCCTCGAGTTTGTCGACAGGAACACGATTGGCGCCCGCACAAGCATACAACTGTCCGATACGCTCCTTGCTTCCACGGTCAGCATTGGTCAGGTCATCACCCGACTTCACCGTACCACTCATTACCTTAAAGTAGCTTACCTCACCGATATGTGGCTCCATACCTGTCTTGAAGAAGTAAACGCTTTCAGGACCAGCAGCATCAGGAGTAATCTCCTCACCACGGGTATTGTGCAACTTTGGCATCTCGCTGACGAAAGGCACCACATTGCCCAAGAATTCCATCAAGCGGCGCACACCCATATCTTTTCCTGCACAAACGCAGAACACGGGGAAGATGCTGCGGGTTACCAATCCCTTACGGATGCCCTCGCGCAACTCGTCTTCGGTAAGACTCTCGCTCTCGAAGAATTTCTCCATCAAGCCCTCATCATTCTCGGCAGCAGCCTCAACGAGGGCCTTGTGCAACTCCATGGCCTTGTCCATCTCCTCTTCGGGAATCTCCTCAATGACAGGAGCACCACCTTCTGGCTTCCAGGAATATTTCTTCATCAATAGCACGTCAATGAGAGCATTGAAGCCAGAACCGGTCTCGATAGGATACTGTATCTGTACACACTTAGAACCATAGATTTCGTGCATGGTAGCCACGATATTATCGAAGTCACATTTGTCAGAATCAAGCTGATTGACAAGGAAGATGACAGGCTTGCCCAACTTCTCTGTGTAGCGGAAGTTATTCTGTGTACCTACCTCAGGACCATACTGACCATTGATAAGAATCACAGCCTGATCGGTAACATTGAGCGAAGTAATAGCACCTCCCACGAAGTCATCACTTCCTGGACAGTCTATGATATTAAGCTTCTTGTTGTTCCATTCTACATGAAAAACAGTTGGGAATACCGAATAGCCGTATTCCAACTCAACTGGGAAGTAGTCACTCACCGTATTCTTCGCTTCTACAGAGCCTCTACGCTTGATAATGCCTGCTTCGAATAACATACTTTCGGCAAGTGTAGTCTTGCCGCTACCCGCACTGCCCAACAATGCGATGTTTTTGATCTCATTTGTCTGATATACTCTCATGACGCTATAGATTTAATAAGGGTTATACATTAAGTTGTCAAAAGGGCGAAGTGGTTTCTTCTCCGCTTTATGGCTACTAAGATAGTGAATTTTTCCCAAAAAACAAAAAGTTTAGCACGCAAAACTCACTTCTTTTAAAACATATTAGTAATTTTGCACCAAATTAAAGCAAAAAAACAGGCTTACACCTTATTATATATAGAAAACAATGGCTGGACTTTACATACACATTCCCTTCTGCGAGAGCCGCTGCATCTACTGCGGTTTTTACAGCACCACATCCCTGAAGATGAGAGAGGCATACGTGGACGCTCTCTGCAAGGAAATGGCAATGAGAACCGTCGACCGTGCCCTGGGCGAACCTGCACAGATAGAAACCATCTACTTAGGAGGAGGGACACCCAGTCAGCTCACCAGTCAGCAACTCTTGCAAATTTTCGAAGGCATCAGCCAGCATTATGGCTCCTGCATGGTTAGAGACATGGAAGTAACCATGGAGTGCAATCCCGACGACATCACCCCTTCTCTTTGCCATACTCTCAGCCAGTTGCCCGTCAACCGTATCAGCATGGGAGCCCAGACTTTCTCGGATGAGCGCCTTCGCTTTTTGCACAGAAGACACAATGCCCGAGAGGTAGAGAATGCCATACATTTGCTGCGGGAAGCCGGCATCGGCAACATCAGTATTGACCTGATGTTTGGATTCCCCAACGAAACCATCCAGGAATGGCAACAGGACATCGAGCACGCCATCTCGCTGAACGCCGAACACCTATCAGCATACAGCCTGATGTATGAGGAAGGCACAACCCTGTACCGCTTGCTGCAGCAAGAGAAGATAAAGGAAACCGACGAGGACACCTACCTGCGAATGTACGAGATGCTTATCGACAAAATGACCGCTGCCGGATATGAGCACTACGAGATAAGCAACTTTGCAAAACCAGGATTCCGCTCACGCCACAACAGCAGTTACTGGCATGAAGTGCCCTACATCGGACTGGGAGCTGCTGCCCACTCATACAGACGCAAGCCTGAGGTGATGAGGAGTTGGAATGAAGCCGACATCTACAAATACATCCAGACCATAACAGAAGGAAGAACAGAGCAGGAACATGAAATTCTAAACAAGGAGACAAGATACAATGACCTGATAACAACAGCTTTGCGTACTATCGACGGCATCACACTCGAAGATATAAAAAAAGAGTTCGGCGACTCTTTCTACCGAACCCTGATGACTGAAGCTGACAAGCACATAGCCCGCCAGCTGATGGTAATAAAAGATGGACATCTGGCGCTTACCCGTAAAGGACTCTACATCTCAGACGACATCATGAGCGACTTCATGTTGGTGTGATACCCCTACCGTTCTTTGAAAGAACAGCCTACGGGTTAGCCCAGCCATGCCTTGAAGTTCTCCAAACTGCCCTGCTGCAGATACATCGAATAGTAATATTCCTTGATGCGTTCGACAACCTGAGCGGTAGACTCCTTCTTGCTGATGTAAGGCTTTACCATCTGCATCAAGGCAAACAGCACTACCACTATCACCACCATGATAAGCCACGACAGGATTTCACTCCCCAACCTGATGTAAGGCTGAACAAGGATACCAATGCCCAAGGGCAGGATAAAGCACAACCAGTCCAAGGGAGAATTGAGCTGGGTCGACTCCACATACTCATCCCTCAGTTCCTTGGGTGCATTCAATATGAGTTGCTTATGATGCTGCTCCCAAAATTGATTGAATTCAGTTTCTTTGTTTTTTTTCTCCATCATCGTTGTTGTATACAATTTATATATTAAAGATGCTCAGCTGCGTCACATTCTCCATTTCGGTTTTCTTTATTGCAAATTTATCACAAATTAGTGAGTTCTCAAAGCTTTTTTCTCTTGTTTTACTGCTTTTTAACCGCATTTAACCTCCATTGCCCAGTTACAATGCCTGTTGCAGAATATCATTGGCATTCGCCACTCGCTCTGCCGCAGGAGGCTGCACGTCTTTCAGAGGATAATCGATACCTAATTTCTCGTACTTATAAACTCCTAATGTATGATAAGGAAGCACCTCTATACGCTCTATGTTATGAAGCGTAGACAGAAAATCGCGCAACCTGACAAGATACTCATCCTTATCCGTAATACCAGGAATGAGCACATGTCTGATCCATACAGGTTTGTCTATCTCACTCAGATATCGGGCACAATCCAGAATATTGGCGTTACTATGACGCGTCAGTTTGCGATGCTCCTCATCATCTATGTGCTTGATATCAAGCAGCACCGTATCGGTAAGTTCCATCAGACGCTCAAACTTCTCGAAGAAAGGTGCCTTACGAGTAAATAGCTGAGCCGATGTGTCCAAGCAGGTTCCTATGCCTCGCTGTTTGGCCTTCTCGAAAAGCTCCAGCAAGAAGTCTATCTGCAACAGAGCCTCACCTCCACTAACGGTAATGCCTCCATTGTCGCCCCAATATGCACGAAAGCGCTCAGCCTGATCGAGCAACTCGTCAGCCGTACGCTCCTCACCTATTCCTGTCTTCCAGGAATCAGGGTTATGACAGAACTGACAGCGCATAGGACACCCCTGCAGGAATATCAAAAACCTGATGCCTGGACCGTCTACCGAGCCAAAACTTTCCACACTATGTACGAAACCTTTTGTCATATCTTTTCTATTTTATGCAAAGTTAGTACTTTATTTCCATTTATACAACTTTTATGCAGCAATTTTATAATTTTTAGGATATTTATCATATACTCAACTATCGATAGTACGAACATGAGAAACAAGAAAAAAGCAGCACAAAAGCTTTTGCATATATATTCAAATGTCTACTCCACTTAACTGCGAAAAAATAATTTCCCAGTTGGGAAAAAATATTTTTCCAGTTGGGCGGATTCTGTTTCCCAGTTAGGAAAGGATTTTTAGGCTATTATTGCATAAAAATACAGCATAAACATGCGCTTTAAATCTGTGTCCTGACGATTTCAAATGACCACTTCTTGCATGAATAATGCCTGCACTTTCTTATGTTCGGAAATCAGAGAAAAAGAAAGCCCAGACTCTCAGAGCCTGGGCTATATAGATGATCTCTTTTACAAAAAACTTCTTATTAGAGTTTCTCGTGAGCCTGACGGGCAATCACGTCAAGCTGCTGCTCGCGAGTCAAGTCGATGAACTTGACTGCATAACCGCTCACACGGATTGTGAAGTTCTGATACTCTTCCTTCTCTGGATGTTCCATGGCATCCATCAACTTGTCTACGCCAAATACGTTGACATTCAGGTGATGAGCACCCTGGTTAAAGTAACCATCCATCACGCCAACCAAAGTTTGGGCACGCTCCTCGTCGTTATGACCGAGAGCACCAGGACTGATGGTCTGAGTATTGGAAATACCATCAAGAGCATACTCGTAAGGCAACTTAGCCACAGAGTTGAGCGAAGCCAACAGGCCGTTCTTCTCGGCACCGTAAGATGGGTTGGCACCAGGTGCCAAAGGAGCTCCAGCAGGACGACCATCAGGCATGTTGCTGGTAAATTTACCGTAAACCACGTTGGACGTGATGGTAAGGATAGAGGTAGTAGGCTCAGAATCACGATAAGTATGATACTTCTTGATCATGTTCATGAAGGTCTTCAGAAGCCATACTGCAATCTCGTCGGCACGCTCATCATCGTTACCATAACGTGGGAAGTCGCCCTCGGTCTTGAAGCTGAGAGGGAAACCCGCCTCATCACGAATAATATTCACCTTAGCATACTTGATGGCTGAGATAGAGTCTACCACATGACTGAAACCCGCAATACCTGTAGCAAATGTACGACGGACGTCAGTATCGATGAGCGCCATCTCGGCTGCCTCGTAGAAGTACTTATCGTGCATGTAGTGGATCAGGTTCAAAGTCTTCACATAAACAGAAGCCAACCAGTCCATCATGTCCATAAAGCGAGGCATGAACTCTTCGTAAGTAAGTACATCGCCCTCTACAGCACGGTATTTAGGACCACACTGCTCACGAGTCTTGGAATCAACGCCACCAGAAACAGCATAGGTCAAGCACTTGGCCAAGTTGGCACGAGCACCGAAGAACTGCATCTCCTTACCGGTCTGTGTGGCAGACACACAGCAGCAGATGCTATAATCGTCACCCCATACAGGGCGCATTACATCGTCATTTTCGTACTGGATAGAACTTGTCTTCACAGAAATCAAAGAAGCATAGTGCTTGAAGCCCTTAGGCAAACGAGAACTGTACAATACAGTCAGGTTAGGCTCTGGCGAAGGACCCATATTCTCCAATGTGTGAAGGAATCGGAAGTCGTTCTTGGTAACCATAGAACGGCCATCCTGACCAATACCACCCACCTCAAGTGTAGCCCATACTGGGTCACCAGAGAAGAGCTGGTTATAAGAAGGAATACGGGCGAACTTCACCATACGGAACTTCATCACCAGATGGTCGATCAGCTCCTGCGCATCAGCCTCAGTAAGAGTTCCCTCCTTGAAATCACGCTCGAAGTAGATGTCGAGGAAGGTAGAGATACGACCTACCGACATGGCAGCACCATTCTGGGTCTTCACAGCACCGAGGTAGCCGAAATAGAGCCACTGCACAGCCTCACGTGCATTCTGAGCAGGCTGGCTGATATCAAAACCATAGCTGGCAGCCATCTCCTTCAAGCCCTTGAGAGCCTTGATCTGCATAGAAACTTCCTCACGAAGACGAATCACCTCGTCGATCATCTCATGGTCACCCATGTTGGCAAGGTCGTTCTGCTTCTCCTGAATCAGGAAGTCGATACCATAAAGAGCCACACGACGATAGTCACCTACGATACGGCCACGGCCGTATGTGTCAGGCAGACCAGTAAGAATATGATTGTGGCGAACGAGCTTCATCTCGGGAGTGTAAGCATCGAAGACACCATCATTGTGAGTCTTGCAATATTTGTGGAAGATCTCGTGCAGTTTCTCTGATGGCTCATAGCCGTATGTAGTACAAGCCTGCTCTGCCATCTTGATACCACCGTAAGGCATAAAGGCACGCTTCAGAGGCTTGTCGGTCTGCAGACCTACCACCTTCTCCAAGTCCTTGGTACCCTCGCCGATATAAGCAGCACCATATGCTGTCAATCCAGATACTACCTCGGTCTCCATATCCAGCACACCACCCTTGGCACGCTCCTCTTTCTGGAGTTCCTTCAACATTCCCCAAAGGGTGTCTGTAGCCTGGGTAGGTTCTGCCAAGAACGACTCATCGCCGTCGTAGCTGGTGTAGTTGTTCTGAATGAAGTCACGCAAGTTGACTTCCGTTTGCCACTTGTTTCCTTTGAAACCTCTCCATTCTTTTCTCATAATCGGTAAATATTTAATAAATTAACAAATAAACAAAAAAGCCCGGTCACAAAAGTGCCCGGGTTTATATCCAACAAGTCGCAAAGCCGCCTTGCATGAAGCCTCTAACGATACGCTTATTGAACTTTTGTATTATCATTCTTTCTTCTTATCCTTTATATTGTGATTAATACTATTTTTTATCTCTGCAAAAGACCGGAAAAGGTATCTTGCCTGATTGAGGTTGCAAAGTTACGCATATTTTCTGAAATGACAATGAAAAGCCTCAAATATTTCTTTCTCTACTCACATTCTATACTGAAAATCATCATTTATAGGGAGATAATGAAGACCCGCCCTCACCACTTCATGGTAAGAAGCAAGCAACTCCACCTCATTAATTCACAGTAATATGGAAGCATCCCTGATTCACCTCGTACTTCACCAAGCAGCGGTTGGCCTGTCGCATGTCACGCAACACCTCACTGAGCACCCATTTCAAGGAGTCGTTGCGCACCTCACGCCGAGGTTCGCTTGCCGTCTGCACGGTCTTATACCTGTTGTAACACACATCAAAGGTTGTACCATAGAGATGACACGAGTTCTCGGTGGCATTACTGTTGCGTGTACGCAGTTTCGCCACATCGTCCTTGGTACGCAGGATACTGGTGACGATAATCTTATGGAGCGGAATGCCCTTGATCTGCAACGAGTCGAAATAAGCCTTGCCAATATCCTGAAGCAACACCGAGGCACGTGGCACAAGATAAGGAATGCTGTTGTTCAACTTATCAACATAGAAATAAGGGTTACTGCCCACATACACCAATTTGCCCTTGCTGTGCTCAGCCTCTTCACGGTTTTGCACCGGACTTACTCCATACTTATTGGCAGCAAGAAGCTGCACATCATTCTGATCGGGAAAGGTATTGCCAAAATGAGGGACCGAGAAAATACGATGTTTCACCACCTGCCCCTTGGAATCGAAAAATACAGAAGGCTTCATCCTCTCTACCGCCGTAGTGTCGATACTGTCGACAACTGCCGTGTCGACCTGCGCCACCGACTTGTGAGCCAAGGGTTGTGCCACACTCGGGAAGACAAGGCGTACCAGGGCAAGCAACAAAGTTGCTGCCACAAAACCTTTCAAAAACTTATTCTTGGATAGCTTCATTTTCTATGTGTCGTTCTTTATTTTCATGCAAAGGTAGTAAAAAGGAATGAATTAGAGCCATCGACATTCCGCAAAAAGACACTCACAATACATTTTTTTAATTATTTATCATTTAGCCTACTGTTTTTTGATATTTAAGGCTCGATTTTGGGAGTATTAATTTGCTCATGTCGTGGAAAATGATTACTTTTGCACCGTGTTATATATTACATATCTTTGAACAAAAAAATTGATATAAAAAGGTTTTGATAGAGAAGCATATAGTACTCGAAGATGTAGACCCAGTGATGTTCTACGGAGTGAACAACGCTCACTTGCAGATGATCAAGTCGCTGTATCCTAAGTTGCGTATCGTGGCACGTGACAATGTGTTGCGTGTGCTCGGCGACGAAGAGGAAATGGCAAAAGCCGAAGAAGAGATAGAACGTATGAGGATACATCTGCTCAAGTACAACACCCTGACAGAGGAAGATATCCTCGACATCGTGAAGGGAAAACAGACCAAAGCCGACACCGTGAAGGGAGTATTGGTATATAGCATCAGCGGAAAGCCCATCAAGAGCCGAAGCGAGAACCAGCAAAAACTTATTGATGCCTACGAGAAGAACGACATGGTGTTTGCCGTAGGACCTGCCGGTACTGGAAAGACCTACCTCAGCATCGCCCTTGCCGTAAGGGCCCTGAAGGACAAAGTGGCCAAGAAGATCATCCTTTCAAGACCTGCCGTCGAAGCTGGCGAGAAATTGGGATTCCTGCCAGGCGACATGAAGGACAAGATAGACCCATACCTGCAACCACTCTATGATTCGCTCGAAGACATGATACCTGCCGTGAAACTGCAGGACATGATGGAGAAGCACATCATACAAATAGCACCCCTGGCTTTTATGCGCGGACGCACCCTAAGTGATGCTATAGTCATCCTCGATGAGGCGCAGAACACCACCTCACAGCAAATACGTATGTTCCTCACCCGTATGGGCACCAACACCAAGATGATCATCACGGGCGACATGACACAGATAGACTTGCCGCGCGACCAGAGAAGCGGACTGAAAGAAGCGCTCAAGATTCTGGAAGGAGTAGAAGGCATCGGAGTAGTGAACTTAGGCCAGAAAGACATCGTGCGCCACAAATTGGTTACCCGTATCGTCAACGCTTACGACAAGTATGACAAGGAACGGGCTGAGGCACGGGAAGCAAGATTAGCAGAAAAAGAGAATACAAAATAATTAGAATTTAAGAATGGACGAAATGAAATGGAAAACCATATCATCGAGTCTAAATTTCAAAGTTCAAATTTCAACGTAAAATGAAAGCTTTAACAAAGACAGATTTCCATTTTGATGGACAAAAGAGTGTTTACCACGGAAAAGTACGTGATGTGTATGACATTAACGACGATATCCTCGTGATGGTCGCCACTGACCGAATCTCGGCATTCGACGTTGTGTTGCCTAAAGGCATTCCTTTCAAGGGACAGGTGCTCAACCAGATTGCAGCCAAGTTCCTGGATACAACAACAGACATTTGTCCTAACTGGAAGCTGGCTACGCCCGACCCTATGGTGACCGTAGGACTGAAGTGCGAGGGTTTCCGTGTAGAGATGATCATCCGCTCTATCCTTACAGGTAGCGCATGGAGAGAATACCAGAAGGGCTGTCGCGAGATCTGTGGCGTGAAACTGCCAGAGGGTATGCGCGAGAACCAGCGTTTCCCAGAGCCAATCATCACTCCTACAACCAAGGCTGACGAGGGACACGACATGAACATCTCTAAGGAAGAGATTATCGCACAGGGTATCGTTAGCGCAGAAGACTATGCTGTCATGGAAGACTACACACGCCGCATCTTCCAGCGCGGACAGGAGATTGCTGCCAAGCAGGGCCTCATCCTCGTAGATACAAAATACGAGTTTGGCAAGCGCGACGGCAAGGTGTATCTCATCGACGAGATTCACACTCCAGACTCAAGCCGCTATTTCTATGCTGACGGCTACGAGGAGAAGTTCGAGAAGGGCGAGCCTCAGCGCCAGCTCTCTAAGGAGTTCGTACGCCAGTGGCTCATCGAGCACAATTTCATGAACGAGCCAGGACAGACCATGCCTGAGATTACCGATGAGTATGCAGAGAGCGTAAGCGAGCGCTACATCGAATTGTACGAGCACATCACAGGCGAGAAGTTCGACAAAGCTACCGAGGAAGGCGACATTGCCGCACGAATCGAGAAGAACGTCAGCGAGTGGCTCACTTCACACAAGAAGTAAGCTGAAGACAACAAGAAGAGTTACGGAACGGCAGTCTTTCGACCGACATTCCGTAACTCATACTATACAGTAATATTCTATATATAATATAAGGTACGCGCGAGGCATGTACAAGCAAGAGAAAATAAAGCCCTACGAAGGACAAGGCGATAAAGGGAAACTGGTAGAGGAAATGTTCGACAACATCGCCCCCACCTACGACACCCTCAACCACAGACTCTCGTGGGACATAGACAAAGGCTGGAGGAAGAAGGCCATCAAGCAGTTGGCACCTTTCAGACCTCAGAAAATGCTCGACATAGCCACAGGCACAGGCGACTTCGCTATCCTGTCGGCACAAATGCTGCACCCACTGCAACTCATCGGCACCGACATCTCGGAGGGCATGATGAAGATAGGCAAGGAAAAGGTGGCAAGAGAGAAGTTGGAGCACATCATCTCCTTCCAGAAAGAAGACTGTCTGAACCTCTCGTTTCCCGACAACACCTTCGATGCCGTGACAGCAGCTTTCGGCATACGCAATTTCCAGAATCTGGACCAAGGTCTCAGAGAGATGCACCGCGTACTGAAGAAGGGCGGACATCTGAGCATAGTGGAACTGACATCACCCGTCCGCTTCCCTATGAAACAGCTTTTCCGCATCTATTCACACACCGTACTGCCCATTTATGGCAAGCTGATTTCCAAAGACCAAAGCGCCTACAGCTATCTTACAGCTACCATAGAGGCTTTCCCTCAGGGAGAGACTATGATGGAAGTGCTTAGGAAAGCAGGATTTGCCAAAACAGAATTCAAAAGACTGACTTTCGGAATCTGCACCATGTATTTTGCAACAAAATAAACAGAGTGCAACGATAAAGAACAATACAAAACAAGGATATTATGGACAAATATGGACTTATAGGTTATCCGCTGGGACATTCCTTCTCAAAAAACTACTTCAACGAGAAATTTGAGAACGAAGGAATTGATGCCAAGTACATCAACTTCGAGATACCACACATCGAAGACCTGACAGAAATCTTGGACACCACACCCGAGTTGAAAGGACTCAATGTCACGATCCCCTACAAGGAAAAGGTTATCAGCTACCTCGACTTCATCAGCCCCGAGGCTACAGCCATCGGAGCTGTCAATGTCATCAAGGTGGAACACAAAGGAAATGACGTCAAGTTGAAAGGCTACAACAGCGATGTCATTGGATTCACCCGCAGCATTGAGCCATTCCTGGAGCCTTGCCATAAGAAAGCCCTTATCTTAGGTACTGGCGGCGCATCCAAAGCCATCAACTATGGACTGAAATCTCTTGGACTCGAGACCGTCTACGTGAGCAGATTCGAGCGCCCTGGAACCATACAGTATGACAAAATAACACCAGAGATTATCAAGGAGTACAACGTAATCGTAAACTGTACCCCTGTAGGAATGTATCCACATACAGACGAATGTCCCGAACTTCCCTACGAGGCTATGGACAGCCACACCCTGCTCTACGATCTCATCTACAACCCTGACGAGACCCTCTTCATGAAGAAAGGCAAAGAGCAAGGAGCCACCGTGAAGAACGGTTTGGAAATGTTGCTTCTGCAAGCCTTTGCATCGTGGGACTTCTGGCATCAGGAATAACATCCACTCTCTGCAGACAATATATAATTCAAAATTATTTTCTTTTTATATCAATTGATTATGAGCAACAACAGATATATGATGCGCGGTGTGAGTGCCGCCAAGGAAGATGTGCATAATGCCATCAAGAATATTGACAAGGGAATCTTCCAACAGGCTTTCTGCAAAATTATTCCCGACATTTTGGGAGGCGACCCTGAGTATTGCAACATCATGCATGCCGACGGCGCCGGCACAAAATCGAGCTTGGCATACATGTATTGGAAGGAGACTGGCGACCTTTCTGTATGGAAAGGTATTGCACAGGATGCTGTGGTAATGAATACCGACGACCTCCTCTGCGTGGGAGCCGTAGACAACATCTTGGTGTCTTCTACCATTGGACGCAACAAAATGCTCGTACCTGGAGAAGTCATCTCTGCCATTATCAATGGTACTGACGAACTCCTGAGCGAAATGCGCAACATGGGCATTGGCATCTATCCTACAGGAGGAGAGACTGCTGACGTAGGCGACTTGGTTCGCACCATCATAGTAGATTCAACAGTAACCTGCCGCATGAAGAGAAGTGAAGTCATCAACAATGCCAACATACAGCCAGGCGATGTCATCGTAGGTCTTTCTTCTACAGGTCAGGCTACCTACGAAAAGAAATACAATGGCGGAATGGGCAGCAACGGACTTACCTCTGCCCGCCATGATGTCTTCGCCAAGTATCTGGCAGAGAACTACCCAGAAAGCTACGACCATGCAGTACCAGAGGAACTGGTATACAGTGGCAAATACAAACTGACCGACGAGGTGAAAGGCGCTCCTGTCAATGCAGGCGAACTGGTTCTCTCTCCTACCCGCACCTATGCTCCTGTTATCAAGAAACTGTTGGACGAACTGCGTCCCGAAATACATGGTATGGTACACTGCACAGGCGGTGCACAGACCAAGGTGCTACATTTCGTAAACGAGAACTGCAAGGTTGTGAAGGACAACATGTTCCCTGTTCCACCTCTCTTCAAGGCTATCCACGACTGCTCTGGTACCGACTGGAAGGAAATGTATCAGGTATTCAACATGGGTCATCGTATGGAAATCTATGTGCGTCCTGAGGTTGCAGAGAAGGTTATCGCCATCAGCAAGAGCTTCAATATCGATGCTCAGATAGTGGGACATATCGAGGAAGGCAAACGCAGCCTGACTATCAAGAGCGAGTTCGGAACTTTCGAATACTAAGAGTTTAAATAACGATGGACAACAACAATATACTACAGAAATTAGAAGGCTTGGAGAGCCGATACGAGGAAGTCAGCACCCTCATTACCGACCCTGATGTGATAGCAGACCAGAGCCGATACGTGAAGTTGACCAAGGAATACAAAGACTTGGGCGACATCATGGCGGCACGCAAGCGCTACATCGACTGCCTCAACGCCATCAAAGAAGCCAAGGACATTCTCGCCAATGAGAGCGACCCTGACATGAAAGAGATGGCACGCGAGGAACTCAATGAGAACGAGACCCTACAGCCCCAGATTGAGGAAGAGATAAAGATTGCCCTTGTGCCAAAAGACCCAGAAGATGCCAAGAACGTACAAATGGAAATTCGTGGCGGAGCTGGTGGCGACGAAGCCGCACTCTTTGCTGGCGACCTCTTCAATATGTACAAGAAATACTGCGAGTCAAAGGGATGGACTGTCAGCGTGACTTCTGTATCAGAAGGTGCTGTTGGCGGATTCAAGGAAATCGACTTTGCTGTTAGCGGAGCTGACGTTTATGGCACGCTGAAATACGAATCGGGCGTACACCGTGTACAGCGAGTTCCTGCCACAGAAACTCAGGGCCGTATGCATACCAGTGCTGCTACAGTAGCCGTACTGCCCGAAGCCGACAAGTTTGAGGTAAACATCAACGAGGGTGATATTAAGTGGGATACATTCCGTTCGAGTGGTGCCGGTGGTCAGAATGTCAACAAGGTGGAGTCCGGTGTACGTCTTCGCTACCCCTGGAAGAACCCTAACACGGGTGAGGTGGAAGAAATCCTCATAGAGTGTACCGAAACTCGCGACCAGCCAAAGAACAAGGAACGTGCCTTGAGCCGTCTGTACACCTTCATTCACGACCGCGAACACCAGAAGTACATCGACGATATTGCCAGCCGACGCAAGAGTCTGGTGTCGACAGGAGACCGTAGCGCCAAGATTCGTACATACAACTTCCCTCAAGGACGTGTCACCGACCACCGTATCGGTTATACCACCCATGACCTGAGTGGATTCCTCGGAGGCGACATACAAGGCATGATAGATGCCCTGACCGTAGCCGAGAATGCTGAAAAACTGAAAGAAACAGAATTGTAGAATTATGAACAGAAAAGAACTTGTAGAACAGATATTCGCCAAGAAAAGTTTCTTGTGCGTAGGTCTCGACACCGATATCAAGAAAGTGCCAGAGCACCTTACCAAACAGTATGAAAAGACTGAAGATGTTATCTTCGCCTTCAATAAGGCCATCATTGATGCCACAGCACCCTACTGTGTTTCTTACAAACCCAACCTGGCTTTCTATGAGAGCATGGGACTGGCAGGCATGATAGCTTTCGATAAGACCATCGCTTATCTGAACGAGCACTATCCTCATCACTTTATCATCGCCGACGCCAAAAGAGGTGACATCGGCAACACATCAAAGATGTACGCCCGCACATTCTTCGAAGAGTATAAGCTCGACGCTCTCACAGTAGCTCCCTATATGGGCGAAGACTCTGTGAAACCATTCTTGGAATATGAGGGAAAATGGGTCATCCTGCTGGCGTTGACAAGCAACAAGGGTAGCCACGACTTCCAGCTCACAGAAGACAAGGACGGTCAGCGTCTTTTTGAGAAAGTGTTGACAAAGAGTCAGGAATGGGGAAACGACGAGAACATGATGTATGTCGTAGGAGCCACACAAGGCAGCATGTTCACCGATATCCGCAAATGCGCTCCTAACCACTTCCTCCTTGTTCCTGGCGTAGGTGCACAGGGAGGCAGTCTGCAGGAAGTGTGCAAGTATGGCATCATCAAGGACTGCGGTCTGCTGGTCAACTCTTCACGTGGCATTATCTATGCCAGCAACGGTGAGGACTTTGCCGAGACTGCAGGCATCAAGGCCAAGGAATTGCAAGAGCAGATGGCAGAAGAATTAGCCAAGCTTTCATAAAAAACGACTACCTTTTATGGCGCAAAGTACCTCTTTTCAGGGCACTTTGCGCCTAAAAAGTGTATGTTTGCAAGCCAAAAAGCAAAATATTACGATTTAATTACAAGTTTATAAATCTTTTTTGCTATATTTGCAAGCAATAAGGAGCTAACTGGCTAATAACAATCATTGAAAACAAACAAATATGGAGTTTACCGCAAAACAAATAGCCCAGTTTGTACAAGGGCACGTAGAAGGTGACGAGAATGCAATCGTCAATACCTTTGCAAAAATTGAAGAAGGTAAGAAAGGTGCTATTTCTTTCCTCTCAAATCCCAAATATACGCATTATGTATACGACACTCAGTCGTCTGTCGTATTGATAGACGAGAGTGTAGAACTGGAAAAGCCCGTTTCCACAACATTGATTCGCGTAAAGAATGCCTACGAATGCGTGGCAAAACTTCTGCAGATGTATGAATCAATGAAGCCTAAGAAGACTGGCATAGATCCATTGGCTTTCGTTTCTCCTAAGGCTAAGGTAGCCGAGGGTGTTTACGTAGGAGCTTTTGCTTATATCAGCGATGGAGCTGAGGTGGGCGAAGGCAGCCAGATTTATCCTCATGCCTACATTGGCGAAGGTGTCAAGGTAGGAAAGAACGCACTCATCTATCCTAACGTGACTGTTTATCATGGCTGCAAGTTGGGCGACAACGTAACTCTTCATGCAGGCTGCGTAATAGGTGCCGATGGATTCGGCTTTGCACCTGGTCCTGACGGTTACGACAAGATTCCTCAGATAGGCATTGTCACCATTGAGGACGATGTAGAGATAGGTGCCAACACTTGTGTTGACCGTTCTACTATGGGAAGTACCTATATCCGTAAGGGTGTGAAACTCGACAACCTCGTTCAGATAGCTCACAACACTGATATTGGCGAGAACACCGTGATGTCTTCACAGGTAGGTATCGCAGGAAGCACCAAGGTGGGCCAGTGGTGTATGTTTGGCGGTCAGGTAGGTATTGCTGGTCACATCACTATTGGCGACAAGGTGTTCCTCGGTGCACAGAGTGGTGTTCCAGGAAGTCTGAAGAGCGGACAGCAGCTCATCGGCACACCTCCTATGGAGCAGCGTTCATACTTCAAGTCACAGGCCATCTTCCGTCGCCTGCCCGATATGTACAAGGAACTCAACGACCTGAAGAAGCAGGTGGAAGAACTGAAAAAGAAGTAATAGAAATAACAAGGCACGAATGATACGGATGACACACAGAGTGTAACGCCACTAAGGCATCCGAAAAAAGAATCCGTGTAATCCGTGCCTAAAAAATAATATAATTATGTCAAAACAAAAGACTCTGAAAGGCAGTTTCTCACTTTGTGGAAAAGGCTTGCACACAGGATTAAGCCTCACTGTAACTTTCAATCCTGCAGCAGAGAATACCGGTTATAAAATACAGCGTATCGATCTCGAAGACCAGCCTGTCATCCAGGCAGTAGCTGAGAACGTAGTAGAAACACAGCGTGGAACAGTGCTTGGCAAAGGTGATGTGCGAGTAAGCACCATAGAGCATGGTATGTCTGCTCTTTATGCGCTCGGCATCGACAACTGTCTGATTCAGGTAAATGGTCCAGAATTCCCTATTCTCGATGGTTCAGCTGCTTTGTACGTAGAAAAGATTCAGAGCGTGGGCATACAGGAGCAGAATGCAGAGAAAGACTACTATATCATCCGTCATAAGATAGAGGTGAAAGACGAAAGCGGTTCGGTCATCACTATCCTGCCAGACGAAGACTTCAGTATCACAGCCATGTGCTCGTTCGAGAGCAAGTTCATCAACAGTCAGTTTGCTACACTCGACAAGATGGAGACCTACGCAGAGGAGATTGCTTCTGCCCGTACCTTCGTTTTCGTACGTGACATCATGCCATTGCTGCAAGCCAACCTGATCAAAGGTGGCGACCTCGACAATGCCATTGTGATCTATGAGCGCCAGGTAGAGCAGGCTCAGCTTGACCAACTCGCCGACCATCTTAAGGTTCCTCGCATGGATGCCAACAAGTTGGGCTATATCCAGCACCGACCTCTGCAGTGGGAGAACGAATGCACACGTCATAAGCTTCTCGACATTATCGGCGACATGGCTCTTATCGGTAAGCCTATCAAGGGTCGCATCATCGCTACCCGTCCTGGTCATACCATCAACAATAAGTTTGCCCGCCTGATGCGCAAGGAGATTCGCAAGCACGAGATTCAGGCTCCTATCTACAATCCTAACGAGGAGCCGGTTATGGACAACATACGCATCCGTCAGCTTCTACCCCACCGTTACCCAATGCAGTTAGTAGACAAGGTGATAGCCATGGGTCCAACCAGCATCGTCGGTGTGAAGAGCGTAACAAGCAATGAGCCATTCTTCCAGGGTCACTTCCCTGAAGAGCCAGTCATGCCTGGTGTGCTGCAGGTAGAAGCCATGGCACAGTGTGGAGGCTTGTTGGTGCTCAACCAGTTGGAAGAGCCTGAACGCTGGAGCACTTACTTCATGAAGATAGACGACGTGAAGTTCCGCAAGAAGGTAGTACCTGGCGACACTCTCCTGTTCCGTGTAGAGCTGCTGGCTCCTGTACGCCATGGCATCAGCTCAATGAAGGGCTATATGTTTGTTGGCGACCAGGTAGTAGCTGAGGCAACCTTCACTGCACAGATTGTTAAGAATAAGTAAGAAAACTATCCTTTGACATGCAACACAGGCAAGAAAAAAATATATAAAAAGCCTCTCTGCATGTGAGACTTGAATCAACAATAGTTAATTAAATTGTAAACAAGAAATATGAATCAGATTAGTCCTTTAGCATTTGTTCATCCTGAGGCAAAACTCGGAGATAACAACATCATCGGTCCTTTCTGCTATATTGACAAAGACACCGTTCTGGGTGACAACAACGTGATGCAGAATTCTGTAACCATCCATGTGGGAGCACGAATCGGCAACAACAACGAGTTCTTCCCAGGTGCCAGCATCTCTACCAAGCCACAGGATCTGAAGTTCCGCGGTGAGCAGACAACCTGCGAGGTTGGCGACAACAACAGTATTCGTGAGAATGTAACCATTTCCCGTGGTACTGCCTCAAAGGGCAAGACTGTTGTCGGAAGCAACAACCTCCTCATGGAGTGTGTGCACGTGGCTCACGACTGTGAGTTGGGCAGCGGTTTGATCATAGGCAACTCTACAAAATTTGCCGGAGAGGTGGTAGTAGACGACAACGCTATCGTCAGCGCCAATGTTCTCGTTCACCAGTTCTGCCACATTGCAGGATACGTGATGATTCAGGGTGGATGCCGATTCTCACAGGACATTCCTCCATATATCATTGCCGGTAAGGAGCCAACAAGATACTGCGCACTCAATCTGGTAGGTCTTCGCCGCCGCGGTTTCAGCAACGAACTCATTCAGCAGATTCATGAGGCTTACCGCCTGCTCTACTCTAAGGGCGTGCTGAAAGAAGGTATCGAGGAAATCAAGAAGAACCTGCAGATTACCCCTGAAATACAGTATATCATCGACTTCGTTGAGAACTCCAAGAGAGGTATCATTCGATAAAAGTAAAAGGGTAAAAAGGTAAAAAAGTAAAAAGAGCATTCTTGCTTAAGTTTATGAAACGAGCAAGGATGCTTTTTTCTTGAATATAAAGAATGATTCAACTTTCGCATGATATGAAGACATTGATTGTGGTCTTAGGTCCTACGGGTGTTGGCAAAACGGAGCTTTGCCTTTCGCTGGCAGAGCATTTAGGCACGCCTATTGTCAATGCAGACTCCCGTCAGATATTCGCCGAGCTCCCTATAGGAACTGCAGCCCCTACTGCCGAACAGCAGAAGCGCGTGAAGCATTATTTCGTAGGCAACCGCCACATCGAGGACTATTACAGTGCTGCCCAATACGAGGCTGACGTGATGAAACTCCTAAAAGAGGATATCTTCAAGAATCACGACGTAGCCCTGCTCACAGGAGGAAGCATGATGTACATTGATGCTGTATGCAATGGCATCGACGACATACCCACCGTACGTGATGACATCAGAGAATGGATGAAAGCACGTCTTGCCAATGAAGGGCTCGACACTTTGGTGGAGGAACTGAAAAGCCTCGACCCAGAACACTGGGCCATAGTAGACAAGAAGAATCCACGTCGCGTGGTTCATGCCCTTGAGATATGTCACCAGACAGGAAAGACCTACACATCCTTCCGTACCAACAAGAAGAAGAGCCGTCCTTTCCGCATTGTCAAGATAGGACTGAACAGAGACCGTTCCGAACTGTACGACCGTATCAACCAACGAGTTCTCGTCATGATGCAGGAAGGTTTAGAGGCAGAGGCAAGAGGCGTATATGCCTATCGTGATCAGACAGCCCTGCGTACTGTGGGCTACAAAGAGATGTTTGCCTATTTCGACGGCGCCATCGACCTGCATGAAGCGGTACGCCAGATACAGTCGCACAGCAGAGAATACATGCGCAAGCAGCTTACATGGTTCAAACGTGACGAGACGATACAATGGTTTCACCCCGATAATATTAAAGAAATCATAAAATATGTAGATAGCTGCTTGAAGATGGAATAATTTTACTACTTTTGCAAAGAAGTTTAAAAGAGTATTCAATATACAACAACAATGAACAAAATCAAGAACTTAGCAGCATGGCTGTGGCGCAAGTTCCGCGCTTTCTGGCCATGGTACAAGAATCTGTATCGAGGCAAGGCATGGTATACCAAGACTCTCATTGGCATAGCAAGCTGCATCGTGGCTTTCATACTGTATTTAGGTGCAGTGGATATTAACTTCCTCTGGCTGTTTGGTAAATCGCCAGGTTTCTTCTCTGGCATTACGAATCCTCAGACCAGCGAGGCTTCTGAGATTTACAGCGCCGACGGCAAGCTGATAGGTAAGTATTTCAACGAGAACCGTACTCCCGTAAAATTCGAAGAGGTAAACCCAGCCTTCTTCAAGGCTTTGGTCGACACCGAGGACGAGCGCTTCTACAAGCATTTGGGTATTGACCCCATCGGACTCTTTGGTGCCATGAAGGATGCCTTGCTGCATCACGATGCACGAGGAGCTTCTACTATCACCCAGCAGTTGGCAAAGAATATGTTCCGCGTCCGCTCCCAGTACTCTACAGGTTTGCTGGGCAAGGTGCCCGGTCTGCGCATTCTCATCATCAAGAGCAAGGAATGGATTATAGCAGCCAAGTTGGAGGCTGTCTACACCAAGAAGGAAATCATCACGATGTATGCCAACACTGTAGATTTCGGTTCCAACTCGTATGGCATCAAGACAGCGGCAAAGACCTACTTCAACGTAAGTCCTAAGGAACTGACTACCGATCAGGCTGCCGTACTCGTAGGTATGCTTAAGGCTACCACCTATTATAATCCACGCACCAACCCCGAACACAGTCTGGAACGACGCAACGTGGTGCTCAACAATATGGTACGCCATGGTGACCTGAGCCGCGAGGAATACAACACCCTCAGTCAGGAGCCTATCAAGCTCGACTTCAAGGTGGAGGAAAACTACGACGGACAAGCCAAATACTTCCGCGAGGCTGTGGCTGACTATCTGGCAGACTGGTGCAAGGACGAGGGTTACGACCTGTATACCAGCGGACTGAAGATATACACCACGATAGATACCCGCATGCAGAAGTATGCTGAAGATGCCGCACGCAAACAGATGCGACAGGTACAGCAGAACTTCAACAACCACTGGGACATCTACCGCAAACAGGATACCAACTGGCTTCGTCAGGAACCCTGGCAGGACGAGAAGCATCAGGTCATCCCCAACTTCATTCAGGGCATTGCCGAGCGCCAGCCCTTCTATAAAGCTTTGATTGCCCGCTTCCCCAACAATCCCGACTCTGTGAACTATTATTATAAGGAGTGGGTTCACCCAGTCAAGGTATTCGATTACGACAAGGGCACCATCACCAAGATGATGACATCCGAAGACTCCATCAAGTACATGACCACCTTCATGCATTGTGCCTTTGTGGCCATGGAACCACAAACGGGTGCCGTCAAGGCATGGGTGGGCGACATCGACTTCGACCACTGGAAATACGACAAGGTGACAGCCGAACGCCAGCCAGGTTCTACCTTTAAGCTCTTCGTCTACACCGAGGCCATGAACCAGGGTCTTACGCCTTGTGACAAGCGTCGCGATGAATATATCTCGATGGATGTCTATGACAAGAAGAAACATGAGATGGTGAAATGGACCCCATCCAATGCCAATGGTTCTTTCTCGGGCGACTCCATCCCACTGAAGAGTGCATTTGCCAAGAGTATCAACTCTGTAGCAGTGCGCTTGGGTCAGGAGATGGGTATCAAGCGCATCATAGAGACAGCACAGAAGATGGGTATTCAGAGTCCGCTCAACGATGAGCCTTCTCTGGCTCTTGGTTCGAGCGACGTCAACCTCTTGGAATTGGCAAACGCCTACTGTACGGTTGCCAACAACGGAAAGCATCATGACCCTGTCCTGGTGACAAGAATTGTAGACCGCGACGGCAAGGAGGTATATACTGCCCCATCAACCGAGGAACAGGTGATTCCTTACAAGTCTGCCTTCCTGATGCAGCAGTTGCTGCAGGGCGGTATGCGCGAACCAGGTGGAACCTCACAGAGTCTGTGGGGCTACGTGGGCAATATTCGTGATACTGAGTTCGGTGGAAAGACCGGTACATCCAACAATCACTCCGACGCCTGGTTCATGGGTGTGAGCCCTAAGCTCGTAGTAGGTGCATGGGTAGGAGGAGAATACCGTTGCATCCACTTCAGGACGGGTGCTCTCGGACAAGGTTCCCGAACGGCATTGCCTATCTGCGGATACTTCTGGCAATACGTGATGAACGATCCTGCCTTCCAGAAATACCACGGCAAGTTTGACAAGCCTCACGACGAGGACATCACCCGCGACATGTACATCTGTGCAAGTTATGTGCCCAAGGCTAAGGTTGACACCACTCAGGTAGACAGCACTGCACTCAACGAAGAGATCATCCTCGACGAGAACGGCAACCCTGTCATCAAGGAGATACCTGCCGAAAAGAATGAGGCAACAACAGGAACTGCCACAGAGAAAAAGCCAGGCGAGGAACAGGGCGAGAAGAAAGAAAAGAAAAAGTCACGCCCCACAGAGCAGGCCATCAAGTTTGACGACTTGTAAACCGCGCCAGGCTTTATAGTGACAGAAAAGAATAAACACAACCTAACAAAAATCGGCGATTTTCTGAAAGATGGGAATCGCCGATTGTCATTTCAAAGAAACAGGTATGGCAGAAAAAGACCACTCAGCAAGCCAGTCTGCAGAAAATCATATCGACCTGGATAATCCTGAGTTGCAGAATGCACTCCAGATTATACAGTACACCCGGCGCTCACTCTTCCTCACAGGAAAGGCAGGCACCGGCAAGTCCACTTTTCTGCGCTACATTGCTGCCCACACCAAAAAGAAACACATCATTCTTGCACCCACCGGTATTGCTGCCATCAATGCCGGAGGAAGCACCCTGCACAGTTTCTTCAAGATTCCCTTCCATCCGCTGCTGCCCAACGACAGTATGTTCAGCGTGCGCAATATCCGCAACACCCTGAAGTACAACTCCGAGAAAATTAAGATCATACGCGAGGTGGAACTCATCATCATCGACGAGATCAGTATGGTGCGTGCCGACATCATAGACTTCATAGATAAGGTGCTGCGCATATACAGCCGCAACATGCGAGAGCCTTTCGGTGGCAAGCAACTGCTTCTCGTGGGGGATATCTATCAGCTGGAACCTGTCGTGAGAGAGGAAGACCGCAGGCTTCTCTCACCATTCTACCGCAGCAGTTTCTTCTTCGATGCCAAGGTGTTCGAATACTTCCAGTTGGTGAGCATTGAGCTGAGAAAGGTTTACCGACAAAGCGACCCTGTGTTTATCAGCATACTCGACCACATTCGCACCAGTCAGGTTCCCATGAGCGACCTTCAGAAACTCAACCAGCGTGTGGGAGCCCGACTTGACGAAAGCGACAGCAAACTCGCCATCACCCTTTCCACACGCCGCGACACAGTAGACTACATCAACGACAGTCAACTCAAACTGTTGCCTGGCGAGCCTACCCTCTTCCGAGGCAATATCCAGGGCGAGTTCCCTGAAAGCAGCCTCCCCACCCCAATGGAACTATATCTGAAGACGGGCGCACAGATCATCTTTATCAAAAACGATATAGAGCACCAATGGGTCAACGGAACCCTGGGAACCATCATCGGTTTCGACGAGGACGATGATGCCAAGATATACGTGCGAACAGAAAATGGACAGGATGTCATGGTGGAGCCTGCCGCATGGAGCAACATGAGATATCACTTCAACGAGGTGGAGAAAAAGATAGAAGAGGAAGAGATTGGCCGTTACGAGCAATATCCCTTGCGGTTGGCGTGGGCGATTACTGTCCACAAAAGCCAGGGCCTTACCTTCAATCAGGTGAAGATAGATTTCACAGGGGGCGTCTTTGCTGGAGGACAGACCTATGTGGCACTGTCACGTTGTACCAGTCTGGAAGGCATCAGCCTGCAGGAACCCATCAGACAGAACGAGGTCTTTGTACGCAACGAGGTGAAGCAGTTTGCCCGTCACTACAACGACCAGTCTACCATCAACACGGCTCTTACCCAGAGTAAAGCCGACAAACAATACCATGATGCCGCAGCAGCATTCGACCAGGGCGACATGCAGGGAGCACTCGACAACTTCTTCCTTGCCATACACAGCAGATACGACATCGAGAAGCCAAGTGCCAAACGACTGATACGAAGAAAATTGGGAAAGGTCAACTCCCTGATAGCTGAGAACGAGCAGCTGCGCGAAATCATCAGGCAGAAGGAGGAAGAGAAAAAGAAACAAGAGAAATTCCTGAAACGCCTGGCAGCAGAATACACTTTGCTGGGCAAGGAATGCGAGAAAGAAGGTATGTCGGCTGCTGCCATCGCCAACTACAAGAAAGCACTCGAACTGTGCCCCGAGCATCCCGAGGCTAAAAGAAGACTAAAAAAGTTGAACCCGTAAATGGATTCAACTTTTTTTCTTTTTATCTTGTCCGCATTCTGATTCAAGATCAGTTCTATTTTCCTATCAGTTTCTTATTGACCTTGAACCGGTCGAAGCCCAATCCATAGACACCGATAACAGCACTCTGGCTGACAAACGCAGAAGGGTCAATCTCATCTATCAGGCGGAATATCGTCTGCGACTCACGCTGACGGGCCAGCACAAAGAGCATGTGCACATCCTTGCCACTATAGCATCCATGACCGTCCATCACCGTACAGCCTCTGTCGGCAGCTGTATTGATGGCGGCACTCAGTTCCAGATACTTGTCCGAGATGATGAAGAACTGCACCGATCTGCGAAGTGTGTTCACCACATGGTCTACACAAACTGAGCAGACAAAAAGGCACACATAGCCATAGATCACCATCTCCCAGTCTTTCAGCACCAAGTAGGAACTCGTGACAATACACAGGTCGCAAATCATGATGGCATGACCCAACGAGATGTTGTAATACTTGTTCACCATGGCTGCCACCGTATCAGAGCCACCCGTAGAACCATTGCTCGACAATCCCAATCCGGCACTGCATCCCATGAAGAAAGCTCCCACCACTGTTGCCATGAATGGCTGGTCGTGCAAGAGCGTGATCTCGTTTCCGCCATGACTCTCTATCAAGCGGGTGACTACGGCAAAGACTGCCACGGCATACACCGTCTTCAGGCAGAAGCGCCATCCCAATGCCCTATAGGCCAATACCAAAAGAAAAATATTGAGACCGAAATAAGAAAACGATACAGGAATACCGAAGCCCCAATACAGGATAGAGGCAATACCGCCTACACCGCCCATAGTGATGTGGTTGGGAAGCAGGAACACGTTAAGACCGATACTTCCGATAACCATGGCTAAGGCTATCACTATGTAATCACGTATCTCATGAATTTTTGTTTTCCTCGTCATGATGCTGTTTTGATTATTTTTTGATTTTGATGTGTATATTATTTGGTATATTTCTTGCCAAGTCCCTTGGCGAGTCCGCCCTCACTGGTCTCCTTGTAGAGCGAAGGAAGATCATGACCTGTCTGGCGCATCACCTCCACCACTTTATCAAACGACACACTGTGATGACCGTCGGAGAAAGAGGCATACAAGTCGGCATCCAAGGCACGGGCTGCAGCAAAGGCATTACGCTCGATACAAGGTATCTGAACCAGTCCGCATACCGGGTCGCAGGTCATACCCAAGTGATGTTCCAGACCCATCTCGGCAGCATACTCCACCTGGGCAGGACTTCCACCAAATAACTGGCAGGCTGCAGCCGAAGCCATCGCACAGGCCACGCCTACCTCACCCTGACAACCCACATCGGCACCACTTATCGAAGCATTGTGCTTGACGATGTTGCCCACAAGACCGGCAGTAGCCAAGGCTCTCAAAATGCGCTGTTCGCTCATGTCGTGAGCTTCCTGCATGTGATAGAGCACCGCTGGCAACACGCCACAGGCACCACAAGTAGGAGCCGTAACGATAGTTCCTCCCGATGCATTCTCCTCGCTCACTGCCAGGGCATAGGCATAAACCAAACCTCTCGACTGCAGCGAGGCGCGATAGCCCTTGGCTTTGGTGTAATAAGTGGCAGCTTTACGAGGCAGATTCAGCGGACCCGGCAACACACCCTCATGGTCGAGACCGCGACGAATGGCTTCCTTCATGGTCTGCCATATCGTCTTGAGATAGTCCCAGATTTCCTTGTCCTCACATTTCTCCACATATTCCCAGAAAGAGCGGCCGTTATCATAGCACCAGCTCTGTATATCGCTCATCTTGTTGAGGTCGTACACTTCGGAAGCTCCCAGTTCATCATGACCGTCAATGCCATCCGAAAGGGCTCCACCGCCAATGCTGTAAACCGTCCACTCGTCTATAATATCACCATTCACGTCCCTGCCAACAAACTTCATTCCGTTGGGGTGAAAGGGCAAGAACACCTGTGGCTTCCAGATAATGCTGACAGTGTGATGTGGATGAAGCACCTCCTCTATGGCGACATCCGTCATGTGTCCCTTGCCTGTGGCTGCCAGACTGCCATACAGAGTCACCTCATACGAAGATGCGTTGCTACAGCGTTCCAAAAAGAGTTGGGCAGCACGCTGGGGTCCCATCGTATGACTGCTCGACGGCCCCTTGCCTATTCTATAAAGCTCGCGTAATGATTTCATATTCTATACTAACTTTCTGCTTGTTTAAAACAACTATTTTCCGATCTCGTTCTATCAAGTTGCAAAATTACAAATTTTAATAGAAATATCGGCAAGTTTAATCAGAAAAATCAGCAAAGGCAAATAGAAATAACTTCTGCTCTCTTCTAATCTTCAAATCAATCCACGACAAGCAAACTGTTTAAGAACGTCAAAGAGAAAACCCCAATAATTCAGCCTTTTCCTTCTTCATTATATTCTTCAGTATTATCATCTTCGGTAATAAGCAGAGAAGCTGCTGGCGGAACAAAACCAGAATCTATTCATTATGAATGAAAGATTTTAGGCAAAAGCATTCATTCTGAGTGAAAAGTTTTTGATAAAAGTATTCATTCAGAATGAAAGATTTTTGGGTTTTCTCTTGCTGCTTTCAGATATTTTTCATATTTTTGCCCACGAATCATAAAATAGTGGAGCAATGAAAGAACTGTTAAAACAAATTATATTTGAGCAGCAGGAAAACTGCAAGCATCTTATGCAGGATGCTATTCCTCGACACATAGAAGAGGAATGGCTTACCACCACGGAAATCCTTATTATAACAGGTGTAAGACGATGTGGAAAGTCGGTGTTGCTGCAGCAACTGCGTGATAAGTTGGAGGAGAAAGATTTCTTCTTCAATTTTGACGATGAGCGTCTCGTAAACTTTAAGCTTGAAGATTTTGCAACCTTGCAGGAATGCTTCTTTGAGCTTTTCGGCGAGCAGCACACCTATTACTTTGATGAGATTCAAAACATTGCGGGTTGGGAAACTTTTGTGAGGCGCCTTTACAATGAAGGCAATAAGGTGGTGGTGACTGGCTCCAATGCCCGGATGCTGAGCAAGGAGATGGGCACTCATCTCACAGGGCGTTATATCTCAGTAGAGGTTTATCCTTTCTCTTTTGCCGAATATCTGCAGCTGGAGCATATTGAGCCTTTGCAGAAAGATTTCTATCTGATGGCGAGCCGTTCCAAACTGTTGGGGCATTTCCGTGATTTCTTGGAGAGGGGTGGTTTTCCGAAATATCTTCAGACGGGTTCCGTTAGTTATCTATCCTCACTTTATGAGAGCATTATCTTCCGGGATGTGATGGCTCGCAATGGTCTTACGAACGACAAGGAAATTAAAGAACTTGCATTTTATCTTGCCAGCAATGCCACCAAGCGTGTTACCTATAACTCGCTGGGAAAGATAGTGGGCATTCGTCATCCCGAAACCATCAAGAACTATCTGGAATATATTCAGCAAACCTACATGATATTCCAGCTGCTGAAGTATGCTCCATCGGTAAAGACCCAGATGTTGAGTCCGAAGAAGGTGTATTTTATAGATAATGCCATCATCAGCAGGATGGGGTTCAATGTCACGGATAACAATGGTGTAAAGCTGGAGAATGCCGTTTTCATCGAGTTGCTGCGAAGGGGTTACGACTTGTTCTATCATGCCGACAAGAAAGAGTGCGACTTTGTGGTGAGAGAAGGTGTAAGGATTACCCAGGCTTACCAGGTTACGGTGAAGATGGATGATGAGAAGACTCGCAAGCGTGAGATAGAGGGCCTGCAGGAGGCGATGGAAATCTATGATTTATCAGAAGGCTACATTATTACGCTGAATGAGAAAGAGGAGCTTACCATAGATGGTAAGACGGTGCATATAATTCCTGCTTGGGAATGGATGCTGAAGTAATTTTCTTTTAGCGGGAAGGTGATAGAATAAATTTTAAGGGCGGAAGAACAGCTGGGGTTAACAGAGTTAACAGTTAACAGTTGTTTTTCCGCTCTTTCTTTGTTTTCGAGCATTCATTTTCCTTTCTTGTGTGCCCCCACATCTATCTTTTTTGTTTTTCTCTCTAAAAAAGTTCCCGGAAAAGGAGTGGCATTTCAAATATTTTATATACCTTTGCACGCAGATACCCATTCTGCTCACGCCGAGTTGACGCTTTCTTTCTCAAAAGAGAGATTGCTGAGATGAGGACTTGGGAGGGTAGTGGTATCATGACATATAAAAGTGCGTTTACTATGCGCTTAGTTCTTGACGAACTGAAACCTGGCAGTTTCTAATTCATGTCAAAGACTATGCAACGGTAGATGCTCTCGGGATGTGTATATTCGCATCCCTTTACTGGTATGGCACCCTACGAAAAGTAGGGTGTCCAAATCGGTATAGGGAAAGGTGTATCATATCGGCGTGAGCTTCGAAGTTGTTCGTTTCGACATGATGGGCTTGCTAGGGCCTCAGTTCGTGAAACGAGCAATGGGCAAGTTCACGCTTACTTTTTATGGTGTTAGCTAATTGGAAGTTTAACATAAAAAGTAGAGATTATGGTGCAAGAGAAAATGCCATTTGATCGTATTTTTCATTATACAAGTAAACAAGCATTGTTAGGCATTGTTCAAAAAGATGGCTTGCATTTTAGGGCAAGTCGTTATGACAGCATGAATGACTCTGAGGAGTATAAGTGGCTATATGAACCACTAAAGGTAAGAATCTCAGAGGAACAAGGTTTGCCCAAGGATGAGGTTAATAACCTTTATGAGAAATTCCCTTATGTTATCTCTTTTTCTGAAAAAGAAGAAGATGTAGCTATGTGGGCTAAATATGGAGGTGGGGGGAATGGTGTTTGTTTGGTGCTGAACAAAGAATTGATAGTTGCAGAAGCTGAATTGCATTTTAAAGAAGAATCGGATGTCGCAATGCCTGTTAGGTATGCCGATGAGAAAACTAAAATGGAAATATTAGCTGAAGTTGTAGAGGATTTCCGTAATCAAGGTTACGGAACGGCTAATCAACAAGAAATGTTTGAGGACGAAGTTTTTTGTAGTGCTTTTGTGAAAAATAAGGCTCTATGGGAAGATGAGGCTGAATTCCGGTATGCAAGAATACGTGAGCGTGGTATGACGGCTAGGTATTCTATGCAAGGTGGCGAATTCTCATACCCCGAAGATAAACGTGACATACAGTTTCGACCAGACAAATCGACACCATATTTAGAGATTGTGTTTCCATTAGAGGTGTTGGATAAAATAGTTGTAGGCCCAAACATGGGTGCTGCTGGCATAGGAAATATAAAGAATAAGTTGGAAAAATCCGTTCATAAAGAGATAGATGTGATTCCATCTAAGTTTTAAATTTAAAGATAGATAATCATGATGCAAATTATTAAGAAAGGGCGTTTTTTAGCCTTGATGTTTATGTTACTTGGATGCTTGGCAATTCAAGCGTCTGATGACTTGATTACTAAGCAAATCACAATCAAGTTGGATAAGGCTGGAACTTTGCCTGATAAGATTGGTAGTACAAAAAAATATAAAATTACCAATCTGAAGATTGTTGGTGAGATAAATGGAACGGATTGGGTCTTTATTAGAGATATGGCTGGTCGAGGACTTAAAGATTATATTTATACCAATGGTAAATTGTCAGTGTTAGATTTATCTGAAGCCTTATTTCCGCAACACTATAATTTAATATTTTTTATAAGCACCTGAGCAACAATAAGTTGCTCAGGATTTTGCCATGTCAGAAATTTCACTTATCTTAGTGTTGCTT